>Ga0123353_10014477_pt1 | contig 11375 bp, 5 predicted proteins | sample TergutLab28metaG_3_FD_92763 | JGI IMG/M metagenome (GOLD analysis project Ga0123353, IMG submission 92763) | Labiotermes labralis P3 segment gut microbial communities from Petit-Saut dam, French Guiana - Lab288 P3 | ecosystem: Host-associated > Arthropoda: Insects > Digestive system > Gut ... | reverse complement strand
GAAATCATCTGCTATAAATAATCAATCGCTCAACGACCTTCATGTCACTTGGCTAGGCCTCTATATAAGCTCCGGAGAATACACACTAAGGGTGGAACCATATCACTTTACATTTTCATTGCAAAATTACTAAAAAACGTATCTTTTTAGCTCAGTCATTTATAAAACTTGAGTCCACTTCCTACTTGGTATGAGACTCCAAATAATTAACACTCAATAAACACATGTGGGCCATTATTTTCACTTTCCACTTCTCCGCTCCGTTCCGCTAGGTCACCGCTGAGTAGAGTCTACCAGAATCTACACTCTTCATCACTCTGCCGCTGGTAATCTCTGACGGGGCCAGATTGAATGTTTACGTGTAATCAGAATTGACCGTAATTTTGCGTAATGTCGTGCGATGTGTAACTGAAATAGATGTAGTATTAATATGGGAACTCCCTGTCACAATCCTGATGATTATCATGTGGCCGTCTGAAATAACCATTCCGAGGGAATTGTATCAAATGAGAGGTAATCTTCGTTAAACAAATCCCAGCACGATTTTTTTGTTACAGCGGTGAATTCAAGGTTTAGGTCGTACGGTATTAACTTGAAATATGTACCTTGACATTTACATGTGCCGTGCTTCAATTGAAGTGTTATTGTTTATGCATGGTTCAAATTTCTGATCGTGTTAAGATCACGGTGTCGTAGCTTTATGTTGTAGCTTGGTAATTACGCGTCGACATCAAAGATGGTTGAGCTGGCAGGTGTCACAGTAAAATATTTGTTTCCCGTAGAACCTAAGGTATGCTAGCTAGAAAACAGGGGTGTGTTCATAAGGGGCTGCACTTTTTCAATTTCGGCCTACTTGTGGACCTCCTCATTGGCAGATATTGTATTGTGTCTAAAGCTAGGTTTCATGTTTTGTCTCTTGTAAGTCAAGATTGCAAAGCATAAGATTCCCAGCAGTATTCTTCGTAGTGTTCTTGCTGCTAGCTTATAAATTCAATTCCACCAAACAAAAATGTTATGATAAAGCAAATAATAATACTGACAACACATCTGTAGAAGTTTATGGAATATATGACAAAATCCACTTACAGCTCTGTGTAAAGGGAATGAAACCAAGTGATTCTTATTTCACCACATACACTAATCCCAGGAAGAAAAGCAAAATCTTACCACAGGGAACAGAGATCAGTTACGAGGTTCTAGCATGCATGAAGGTTATTAAAATCAAATTTTAAATATGCAGGATGTGTAAATAAAAATTGGATTAAGTAAGTTTAACCCTTTACCTGCTAATGTGGAGAATATGGTGATCTCTGAATAATGCTAGCAGATGGCAGATGGGATTTAACTCGGCGTTTAAAGGGTTAATGCTACACTTCTGTAAACAAAGTGTATGTCTGGGTTGCATGAAAAAAGAACTCTCTGAATCAGCTAAATCCTGTACCTTGGAGTTCAGTAATGTTCTTCCTGTGTTCATGGTGCAAGACAGATTGTGTGGAATGTTAGCATAACTTTATAAAGAGGTATGACTTGAGTAGTTTTGAACATTTCTGTACTTCACAGGTTTCACCAATCCTTCATAAAAATCACTGTGTGATATGTATTTTGCAACATTTGAGGATCATTCAGAAAGTAATGCTGCCTCCTTTTTTTCATATCATGCTGTTTGCATGGTATACGTGAAAATTATTACACAATTCCTGAAGGCAAAGTTATTTTTCCATATACTCCTTATCTTTGTCACCAGTCTTCTTCCAACTTTGAATAAAATACAGGTGTTCCCATCCAGTAAATTTGCTCTAATTCCTCTGCAGCTGTTGGAACACAACATTCTTCAGTGCCCCATCATCCACATAATTCTGCCCTCACAGGCCATTTTTCAAAGGAACCAACAGTTCAAAATACAGTGTGATGGTGTGAGGTCAGGACTGCAGGTTGGGTGCAGCAACAATTTTGAAATGACCCCCACTGGTGTGTGCACTTGTGTGGCATGGTACTGTCATGGTGGAGCAGCACTTCACACATTTATCATGTGGGACAGACAAGCTGAAGGTAAACATTCAGACTTCTTTGGGTTTCATTACAGTGATCAAAGTTCAGTTGTCATCCTAGGCAATGACATTCAAAAGAATAAGACTTGTTGCATCCTAAAAGACTGTCACCATTTTTCCACTGATGGCACACATTTGAAGTTCATCTTCGTTGGGGAGTTTGTATGGCACCATTCCACCATTTTTCACTTGGATTTAGGTTGAAAATGGTGGACCCCAGTTAGCAACAATTTGCAACGCAAGCCAGTACCTCCTTGCCCCTTCATGTGTGTGTCAGAATTTATGGTATGAAGTATGCAGAGATGAATAGCCAAGCTCTTCAGTAACTGCCATTACACTACCTTTACCAGTGGATGGGGTGCAGCATAGTGTATCGTTATGTGATTGCCACATACAAAGTCATTAAACCAGCAGGTATTGTCAGCTATTGCTGCTGTGTTAGGACAACTGTCTTGTCATGAGGTTCAGCTTCTCCTGTTTTTAACCCATCCTATCCATTGTCAAAACACTGCTCACAGCAACAGTTGCCTCACCATACACTCTACACAATTGTTCATGAACACAAGTCTGATTCTCACATCCAGTAACCAAGAATTTAGACTCTGCTCCTTTTAAATACACATCAATCTCTCCCATTGAAATTGCTTGTGGTGCTGCCATATGTTGCACAAAAACATATGGCTACAAAAAAGGGCTGAGAATTATAAAGGATTTAACTGATGCAGCAGTTTTTTACATTAAAAAATGTAGGGAAACATATAATTGTGGTTATGTGGACTGGATTGGGTTGGCCCAGGATAGAGACAGGTGGCAGACGCTTGTGAGTGCGGTAATGAACCTTCGGGTTCCGTGAAATGCGGAGAATTTCTTGACTAGCTGCAAACCAGTTAGCTTCTCAAGAAGGACTCTGCACCATGGAGTAAGTAAGGGAAACATATAATAGGAGGAATTTCAAGTATTGTTACACATACAGCTACTACTCAGGCCTTCTTATTCCCACAAAAAAAAATTATAGGCTGTCCCTGTATGCCTATATGGGTGCAAAACATGGAAGGTTACAAACAGAAACACAAGGGACATGCCAGCATATATAAACAGGTACCTTAGGAAGATTTTAAGATCTGGCCTAACAATATCTCCAATGAAAAACTGTGGAGGGACAAGAGAAATCAGTGGCAGTGCAAATCAAACTGCACAAATGGAAGCATATCAGTTATACACTGAAGAAGAAATTCCTCTGCCAAAGAGAAACAAGCTTAGAGTTCCTCCAAGGACAACGCAGCAAAGGACGACCAAGTAGGAGCTGGAGGATAACAATAGAGGAAGAAGCTGAAAGACTGAGAAAGACCTAGGACAGAAATCAAGGCAATAGTTGGACTGCTTCATAAAAACCGTGCTCCGAAGGGCAATAACAGAAACTTGACTTGTCTGTTATCAGCCTGTGTTATCAATTTTTCTGCATATGACAGGCAAAATCTTTGAGGAACTAAACACAAACTTTCCCCACACTTCAGGGTATCAAATCTGTGGGTCATAATTTTTCCAACAAAAGTAGCTTCAACCTTGTGTTGATATGCATTTTGTCCCACAAGTTCCTGCACACAACTTATTTGTGAATGGTAATATTATTTCTTAAGGGCAGAAATTCCCCACTTGAAGAACATTCTAAGAGGCATTTTTCTGGTCGTATTTGACCAAGGATAATGAGGACCGCCTGTACAAACTTTTGAGACTGAACATAATCTGTTAATATAATATTAAATAGTATACATCAGCACAATCACTTTAGTACTCAAGGTAATTATAAGGCATATTATATTACGTTACAAGCACATCGTGATGCTTCCATTCAAATTTTCGGTTAGTCAAGCCAAATGCATCTACCTATATAGGAACTTACAGCCTTATAATTACCTTGAGTAATAAAGTGATTGTGCTTACGTACACTATTTAATATATTACATTACACGCACATCGTGATGCTTCCATTCAAATAATCTGTTAAATAATCAATTTACCGTTTAGTCAGTAAATTCATTAATGAGTCAATCTGTTGCATAGGCATATCCGCAAACAACTTCAGTTACCGGCTTATGTCTCTACAAAAACTTCAAAGGAAAAGTTTTTATAGTTATAAGAACTGCCAGCCATGCAGTAATATATGCAGTATATACATATGTGCATGCACACACCCACACAAGATCAGGATACAGATGAACCTTTGTGTTCCTATGTGACCATGTGCTGGTCTGTAAAATGTGCTGGTGAATGGTCTAGTGAGCCATATGCTGGTCTCCTGCATTGCAGACATTTAAATGTCCATACTACGCTAGAAACACTCTGGCCATCAACAGGTACATTTGGCATTTAAACTGGTTGGCTAGAGTGATGGAGTAGAGACATAAGGCAAGATACAGATTCTGGTCCTTCCCTCTCACAGTTGGTGAGTTAAATCAACTGATTTAAATCCCTATCCTGCAGGATTATTCTGGTGGCTTTGCTTGCTGAAAACAAAACAGAGGCACTTCTTACAGGAGCTGGATTTATTTCATAACAAGTTTACTATTTGGCATTGGAACAGCAAAAACATACTCACTGTCTCCAGTACAATGAAACATTACATCATTACAGCCCACAAACATACAAACAGATATACAGTCATTACAGAAAAAAAAGTACAATACATTTTACACTGTTGTGAACAAAACTGTTAAAGATTCGAGTATTCTGATATGACACCATGTAGAGTGGTATATGGGTACCAATGTTTCAAAGCTTACCGCTTCCATCTTTGTGGTAGTCCAAGAAGTTGTAGGCTGGACAAAACTTGGTGACACCAGTCTACATAATATCACAACCCAGAACAATGCAATCTTTATCAATGCCACTGTGAGAAACTCAAATCTCATAGGACACAATTGTTGTTACAGCATTTAAGGAACAATACTTAAAATGCTATATTTAAATACCATATTTCTCCAAGAATTCTGGAATGTTTATTATATCATTTACACCAAGAATTTAGACACTTCAATGAAACACTCTCTACATGAGAATCACACGTGTGCAATGTTTCCCACTCAGGGTTCCATGAGAAATCATGGAATAAATAAATAAAAATTCTGACATGCCATGAGAAATGCCAAAATCCTCAAAATATAGCAGGAATTTTTATCTAGAAATTTGCAATACTAAAGCATTTTCCATAATTTGGTACTACACTGAACTAGTGTGTCTAGAACTGATTAATTCTGCTATAGTACTTCAAGAGGACATTAGTCCTATTGAAACTATTCCTTGCAGTAGAGTGTGTGTGTGTGTGTGAAGCATGTACCACAAATTTCAGTAACTGTCCCACTTTAACAGTTCAAGATTTGGTTTTATTTTTCCAGAATGATGGCAAAGAAGTCTTCATACTGCCACGTGTGACACTCTCATGCAAAAACAATGTAAGAGATCACTGGAACATGGATTGTTCCACCCATGAATAATTATGACAAGGTAGAATCATATGCTTATACACTCGCGTGCGCATGCACGCATACACACACACACACACACACTCACTCACTCACTCACTCACACTTGCTCACACTAAAAGTCACACATAACCAGACCCAAAAGTAATATTTTACTCAAATAAATAACTTCTAGATGAAAATCATATGCAATTATTTACAGATGAAACTGAAAAAGGGCATGCTGAAGCTCGCAATGAAACACAGTGATGCAATGATCAGTAGGATATGTCAGCATCAAGATACATCAGCTAAATCAAAAGAAATACACATTCTCTATGAGATTATTCTTTGGATAGTGAAGAATAAGACATCTGCTCTCAGACTTCTCCTTTACATCTCTATCAGTCTTTCATTCTTCTTGATCAAAACAACCTATCTAATGTGATTTAGAAATGGTGATCAAGAAGTTAAGAAATTATACAAAACTGCAAATCAATTTCTACATGATGAAACAATATGCCTGTTGATAATCACAAAATACACACACATACACATGATAACATTTCTACTGACTAGCATCCAAGAATCATCACATGTTAAAGACTGTTTTTTATATATATGTATATAATACAAGCAATAAAAATTACCAATAAACTCAATACTTCAATACATCACTTTCCTTACAGTCATCTTCTTTGTCCCTTCTCCTTTCTTTAAAAGCAATAATAGCATATGTATTCTAATGAAAAAAATAGAATGTGTATGAAACATTAATGTAAGTGCATACAAATATTATATGTCACAAAGTATTTGTAAACTGTGCTGTGTATGAATTGTTCAAAAACATTTGTCAAATATTTAATACACCAAGATGTTTGTGAAAACTATCTAGCATATCTGTCTGGGTACACTACAGTTTTCAAGATCCTAACACAATATTCACAGAAATGTTAGACAGTCCTTGGCAGCATGAGGTCAAATTTCCACATCACTTCCCTGCAGAATCCTTGCACATGTCTACAACACTATTTCCCAGCAGAAGTCATTCCCACAAGCAACAATATTAGCAGGTTTGTGCATTCTGCTTACTAACTTGGACCACAATACAGGACCACTGTGCATCAATGGAAAAGATTATTTAACCATCAACACTTTGGATGACAAGGTTTCTGGATCTTGTCCATCATCAGGTATTCCTAACAGCACACAAGATTTGAAAACTGGGTCTGTTCCTACCCTCAGATGAAAAGGCAGGGAGGTACCTACTCTGCTTGATGAAAAGAGTTATTCTCAATCACAGACTCAGAATCATTCTTATCCTCAGCACTAGGGTATATAAGTTGTTAGCTCTGTACACTGGCCACTTGCCCCAGCAAACAAGAGTCCCCAACACCGAGTGAACATCTGGCTTCCGAGGTGGTCTGGTTGTGATAACAAGAAGAAGGAAAAATATCCACTTCCACTGCAAATCAGACGCAGGTCACCCAGCCTGTAGCCCATCTGTACAATGACAAAATTACTAATCTAGGCCATGTTTTACAACATCTGCCATTTCTTATCCAGCACAACAGTTGCATAGCTAATGTTACTTCTTACTGCTTGGGGAATTTCAGGTCCACATTTCAGACCAGACGAGCCATCCGGCAGTTCTGTGGTTTTCCTCAATCCTTCCAAGCAAAAGCCAAGACAATACATTAAATTAAGACATGAGACATCTCTCCCCAACAACCCAGATGTGACCAGCCATGGTCCTTGCAATGTGTTTACATAACATAATCAAAGTGTGCATAAATCCTGGGTGACTACATTTTGTACATTGGCATCTAATATTTGTGGGCCTTAAATATGTAACTTGCATTTAAACACCTTTTGGACTCCTTCAGTTTTGAACTATCTCCTATATTTTTGGAAAACTAGTGCACCCCTGACCTAACCCCATACTCAACCCACTCATTGTGGCCCTGAAAGTTGGAGGCAGCATTTTCCTTCAAATGTTGGTGACCACCTACAAAATATCACAACCTAGAAACATATTATTTACATTTTATATTGTCTAATAGAAAAGCATTTATGAACCATTGTTACAAAATTTGACTTCCAGTAACCTGTTACTAAGACTGTAATAACACATCAGTCACCATTTTATAATGAACAAGCCGCCTTCATACATGAGGGCAAAAAAATTCTGTAACAAATTTCTGTTACTGGTCTCTGCTGTTCCCTTCAAAGTATCCCCCTATGATTTTACACAATATGTCCAGCATTTCTGCCATTGCTGGAAACACTACTGGAACTTTCTGCTATCACATGTAGGATGGTCAGGGACGTCCTGAAAACTATGCCCTCATAGCTGCAATTTCATTTTCCAAAACAAGAAGAAATCACAAGGGTAAAAATCAGGTATGTGCAGATAGCATGACATGACAGCCATGCTTTAGCAGATAAAAATTGAGGCCGCTTCTGCTTGCTGGTGATCAATCATGGAACAAACCTGTCAGCCTGGTACAAAATGGTACTTCACCAGCTTTTGATGATAATTATGTGAACTTTCCCTACATTTTCATCTGTGCAACCTGTAAAGGGATGACTTGAAAGTTTACAATCTTGAACAAAAGTTTCCCCATGTTTTAAGTGAGAAACTACTCAGAAGACTGTTCTGCCCATGGAAATGTTACCAAAAGCTTTTTTTGAGGTTTTCATATGCTTTAGACACAGTTTTCCTGAGCCAAAAGGAAAACTTAACACAAATTTGTTATTCCTTCATTATAGAACCAGCTCACACTTAACAGGCACAACAGTAAACACCTACTGACAAGCAATACTAATGGTTATAACTGAAAAACTCATTATACAGACTCTGAAGATAGCAATACAACAGTACCTAGTGGAAGACAGCTGTACTAGAATTCTTGGTCCTTGTAGTGAGTCTGGAAACTTTCAGATAAGTCCCCCAACTACAGAGTAACACACAAGATTTTTACCCATTTATTTGATTTTTTAAAGTAATACTGCACTATAAACAAATCTCAGACTCTGTGGGACAATTCATGGAAATTAATGACAGGCAACAGACACCCAAAGGTTGCCCTCCATTACCATCCTACTGGAAGAATAGACCTTGGCAAATAACAAGATGATGATGAAGAAGAATGCTGCATCCAGCCACAAAATAAGTCATTCATTTTAAGTGAAACTGTCAACTCTGTTACTTGGCCATGCTGTGTAAAAACTGCTGTGTGATTTCTTTCTGTGAACACAGTACAAACTGTACTCAAGGAAATGCAGTTCATGAATGAAACTCTGAGCCACGGTCATTCAGCTGTACTACAGTTTCCAGCAACTTATGTTGTAAGGGCACCACAAACATACAAGATGGTCTTGAGGGGATAATGAGGCAGAATGGGAATAACACTGTACACTAAAAACAATTTTCTATGCTGTGTGTTTCAAAATGTATGTGATATGCCAACATTCTATATTAAAAAAAAATAAATTTTGTTCATCATGTAAGAGGGGAAACATTTTGGACACCACTCTGTAATAGCACTGATGTGTTTTCACAACTATGTAAGAAAGAAACTGTATCTCTTACATGATTCCTTTGGTTTAAAAAAATAAAAATTAAAAAAAAAAAAGTTAATTTGTGTCTAAGTGGTCTTTGAACCTCAGGCTCCAAGAACCCATTTCATAGAATGTAAAACTGAACATGACCCCAGTACTATTATGGATTTTCCATCCTAGAACTCTTATATTTACCATGCAGCAGAATATTAGCAAGACTAAAACCTTTTGTACATATTATTATTGTTATGGCTTCGGTTGTAATTCTTACCCAGTGACTATCAACGCAGTAAGCACAACTAGAAGGCCCCATCAAAGCTGTCCCGTCATAATGCTTCAGGGTGCATGGGTCTGGAAGGGACTACATTTGAGTCAACAGTTTTAATATTTAAATATAACACAGGGAATCTGGTGGTATGACACATGTTAAATAAATGGCTCATGAGAAGGGTCAGGGGATCCTCTGTTCAAACAAATCCAGACATCAAAATTCCAAATTTTAGTTCAATGTTAGGCTGAGTCTGAAAACTTAAGGTTCGAACAATGTAAACTTTACCTCATGAAGTAACATACCCTCAACACATAAACAATAAAGATGAGCCGTTGTGGAACTCTGTATGACATTTCAGAAATTATGTTCCAAACAATGTTGGAATAAATCTGGTAAGTTCAGATTTAAAACCAAATATATAAACTGAGGGCATCCCACAGCTCAGTTGGTTAGACAATGGCTTCTCACTGTGGAGCAGGTCATTCAATTCCATATTACTGTGTCAGATTCTTATTGGACAAGGTGGCAATGGTGCAGGATTTTCACGGAGTTTCTTCCACTCTTCCCTGCCAATGATTGCCCTGACCAGGCAGAACATTATTACATCCTTGGTCACTAAGTCTTCTTGGATGTGAGACAATGCAGTTTGGTAGGATACACAAATTTATCAGGAACCCACTGCCTCCACCTTGAGGACAGCAGAGTGAGCTTGCTGCCTCCAACTTCAAGGTAGAACTCTTCTACCTTGAAGATGGATTCAGCAGGTGTCTATTAAATTTATTAACCTACCAAACTACATGGTGTCACATCCCAGGACACCAAAATCTTGGGTCACCACTGTGAGAACCTCCAACCACTTCCTCATATATTATATATTTAATTATTTATACATGCAGACGTAAGTACTGTATGGATGTCCAAAGTCCGATAATTTGGCAAATACTGGCACATGAAATATGTTTTCCTTCAGTAACAGTAAAAGGACTAAAATTATACTTGTGGTAGGCATCATTCCTGGACAGCTGTGGAAGCCATTTGCGCTAATGAACAAATATGGACGCAAATGAAATACATTTTCATTTTTAAATACAAGGCAAGCATTGGTTGGCCGGATTAGACAGCAAATTTGTATGTGAATGGACTTCAGTCCAAAAACATATACAAGTTATACCTTCTTGTTTGTTCCGCAAAAGCTACGGCAATTCTTGTGCTCTGCAGCAAACTACTGTTAGGTTCCCTAATGAGACTGTATGAGATCATACCACTGTCTTGCTACTTGTACAGCACCAATATTTCAATCTTTATGATCTGACTTAACACACACTAAACGGAACCATGAAGGTTAACATTCTTTCTCATATGTATATACTGGTGTCTTTGCACAAGATGCAACACACAAAATGTGCACTATTCCAAGAACCTAGTTTGATGCAGATATTTTCTGCATATTTTTTACATAACCCTTTTCATTATATCTAATTATTTAAAAGGTCTGTAAGGAAATAATATATGCAAAATAAGTATAACAGGACATGACTCATGTAAATGAGCCCACTTCTTATTTTCAAAAACAACAGTCCATCACACACATGTCGTATCAAGAAGGTGTCTGTCAATCTGGAAGGGGCAGACAGAAACCTTACATTCTTAAATTATCTCTGTCTGACTATTTGAAGTATTGACCACAGATTCCCTAGGGTTGACCTGTACATGACAACTTGCACGATGTGCATTATTTTATAGCTAATCCTTGCCAAGCACATCACATTATTTAAGAGACATTCAATTGCACAAGTTACAGCTCCTTATATCGTAAATATTTCATTCTCCTTTCCATAAATTAGACACTGCAACCACAATGATCAGGATATATTTTCATGACATAGTATAGTGTAAGAAGTCAGGTATCAGTGAAAGATTACAGCTTCAAGTTGATAGGCTAATGAGCTAATCCTAAGTGGTGGTGGTGAGGGTGGTGGTGGTGGTGGTTAGGGTGGTGGTGGTTAGGGTGGTGGTGGTTAGGGTGGTGGTGGT
>Ga0123353_10014476_pt1 | contig 11377 bp, 7 predicted proteins | sample TergutLab28metaG_3_FD_92763 | JGI IMG/M metagenome (GOLD analysis project Ga0123353, IMG submission 92763) | Labiotermes labralis P3 segment gut microbial communities from Petit-Saut dam, French Guiana - Lab288 P3 | ecosystem: Host-associated > Arthropoda: Insects > Digestive system > Gut ... | reverse complement strand
CATTAGGGGAACATGCACCATCATATGCCACTGTCAAAAACTGGATGGCCCAGTTTAAACGTGGTGATTTTTCCACCTGTGATGTGCCTCATCCTGGACAACCCAAAACAGTGACCACCCCGGAGATTATTGATCAAATTCACGAGCTAATGTTGGAAGTCCACCGGATTTAGGCTAAATCAATAGCTGAGCAACTGGGCCTTTCACGTGAGCAGGTTGGGTCCATTAATCATGAAGATTTGGACATGCGGAAGCTCTCCGCGAAGTGGGTCCTGAAATGCCTGAACACAGATCAAAAACGTCAACGGTGCCAGTCGTCTGAACAACTTTCGGAATTTTTTTTGGCACGATCCAAATTCTTTCCTGTCGCAATTGGTGACCATGGATGAAACCTGATTATATCACTATGACCTGGAGATCAAGTGACAATCAGTGGAGTTGCAGCATAGTGGCCCACCCCATCCCAAAAAATTCCGAGTGCAAAAATCTGCTGGAAATTTCTCGCCTCAATTTTTTGGGATCAAGACAGCATCCTCCTCATTGATTATCTTCCAAAGGGCCAAACTACCAACGTGGAGTATTACTCATCTCTGCTGGTGTAATTGGAGGACATTCTGAAGGAAAAACGCCGTGGGAAAATCACCAAGGGGGTCTTGTTCTTGCACGACAATGCCCTGCCTTACTGGGCACTTGCAACCCACAAGAAACTGGCCTACCTGGGCTTCCAATGTCTTAATCATCCACCCTATTCTCTGGATCTGGCCCCATCAGACTACCACCTGTTCCCTGGACTGAAAAAACAAGTGAAAGGTTGCCATTTTTTGTCCAACCAGGAGGTCACTGCTACGGCAAAGACCTAGTTGGACGGACAATCTTCTGAATGTTTTTTGAGTGGCTTGGAAAAGTTAGAGCAATGTGCTAAGAAGTATATTGGGCTTCGTGGGGAGTATGTTGAATAAATCCCGAGTTTGGTCGCTGTAGCTTGTTTCCTTCCTGGTTGGGCTAAGAACTTATCAGCACCCCCTCATTTAAGATAAGATGATGCCCCATCACAATCTACAATTTTTGGTAAAATACCTATACAAAAGATGTTTAGTTTTTGTCTGCAATTATAAGCTGACACATTTTTCAGGCGATGAGTTATGAAAAACTGATGTATTCAGGTAAATACAGTAAATGCAACACAAAGGTTACTTCTCTGCCATCTGTGAATGGCAAACAAAAATAAAAATCCCAGAAATAATAAAAAACTTATGATGATGGGCTGCAATTCCTGTCATGTGCCTTGCCCAAAATTCTCACAATTGTGTCAACTCACCTGCAATAGGTGGTTCTCCTGACACAACATGACCTCTACTAAGCCCAGAAGGTCACTGCAAGTTACTGCCCGGTCATTGCCAGCTGTATCCACACATTCCAAGAGGTGATCCACTAAAGGGTAGCACACCTATACAAGGAAAGCATCTCATGTTGAAAACATTTGTACCTTATCTACAAACAATAATGAATTAAAGTTTTGTTTCTAACCATTATTGTACTAATGCACCGAATCCTTTTAAATCGGCATCTTGTGAATGTACCCGTCCTGGTACGCTCATGTTGAGGCTTAGGATTATAGCTCCACTCGTTATTTCCACATTACGTAACGGTTTGGGGTCAGATTTACCCTCTGGCCACTTTACCCAATTATGCACCTCATGAGTAGCAGTTTCTAACCTCCCTGTAATCTTCAAAACCTCGTATGTTTGTTTTTATGCTAAGCAACTGACGCCTTTCATTTCCTTCTGATGAATCGTGCTATGCAGTTCGTTCGTCCCAGTACTCTGTCAACACATTCCAATGTGAAGCATCATTCACTCTGCAAAGTGCTGCTCTTACAGGAAGTCTAATTATGACAGCATGCTTCAGAGAAGAATTTTCTTGCTGTGTACCCCACAGCAAAGAACTACTTCATTTAGTGACTCATGTATATTACTCTTCGTGATTCTGTAGCCAAAACAGAGACACACTTTATGTGTACAGTCACAGGATATATTACTACTAAAAGGGACTAAGCATCAACTGTCCGTATGTGAAAAAATACCAATGGTATATGGTTTCTCTAATGCCTGTGTTACATTTCGGCTCAGTTTGTGCACCATTCCAGAATGCATAAATTTGCCCACACAAATGAATATAAGTAATTACTGGCTGCACTGTGAGGTCATGATTTTCCCATAACTTATACTGAAAGTGAAAAGCCTTGTTGGCAAACTCCACTGGGCTTATAATTTCAACTGCAGTTTGATATACAGAAATAAACAGACTGGTCTGTAAATAGTACAGTCATAAAACAGTTTAAATAATATGGCATTTCAATGTGTTACCACTTGTTACAACTTTGTAATAACAAGCCAGACTGAATATTCATTTCTCACTCAGCAGTCTGTGATGTTTGTAAGTAAGAGATCTGCGTTCCTGTCCCCAGACCGGCTATCTGAACTGGTTTGGGACAGCGAAAGTGAAGAAACAGGGCCATTGAGCAACTACATAATTTATTTTGGCAATAGCATTTTATGCATTTTTAGGCAACTGCTGAAATATCTCTGTTTTAGTTACTCTTTCCTTGATGGAGTAAGGAAATACCATGGAGAAATTCTCAATTCCGTATCGTGAAAAACACACTGGAAATGATAATGCATGTCGGTATACTGGAACAAAACTCAACAAATGTAGGCCTTTCTCAGTTCATGATGGCTTCACATGTGAATAGCAAGTGGTGTAAAGAGAAAAGTTGTTAGTAAAGTGCTGAGAAAGTATGATGTGTGTGTGAAGTAAGATGATGTTTCTGACACCACCATGCCACGGCACAAATCCACAAATTCTGAAGCTGGAATTTCCTATGCAAACTTGGGACCCGAAACAGAAACGCAAGTAAAATAAATTGAAAATTATAATTTTTTTCAAATCAACTTCCTGCATTTAGGCACAAAATATTTCTACTGAATTTTTGTTCTTGAACTGAAGTTTCTCTAATTTAGTCCCAACAAAATACGGATTACAGCATTATTTCATTATCTTTGGTTCATCATATATAAACGTTTATTGTCAAACATGTGCAATGATTTAAAGGGCCATCATGGAAAAAATTCAGTACCCAGAGCACAAAGACTGAATTAAATGTCCGGTAAAGATTAAACGTGACAATAATAGCTGAATATTCTAATACACATATGCCTTACTTTACACCCATCTTTTATACAATTTTGCACGAATGGCCCATACCAATGTACACTTCTTAATTTACACCCTCTTACTTTCAGTTTAACGCCCTTTGGCTGGTTGCATTCTATTGTGCTAACTCCTTATTTCTTATGGGAGTATCACTTTTTATTTATGCTCAGTTTTTCAGGAACACAAGTAGGGCGTAAAACAAGGCCTTAGTTACTTTTGAACAGTTGGAACCCATACAGTTCCTTAGTAGACAAAATTCCTGTTATGAGAAGTTATAGCTGTTCAACATACTTGAGTTAAAAATGCATTATTCTTTAATGGAAATTCCACACAATTAAAAATATCCAAATTTATTATGTTGCTTAAACTGAACATGAACAATGCATTCAACACCAAAAGTTTTGCTCATATATATCTACGATATCAACATTAATGAGTAAATTATTTAGCATTACCCTTCACCAGTACTAATCTTTAAACCTAAGTTACCAAGACAGGAATGCGAAAATGTCAGTGGTGTAATTAAGGACCCTGCTGACCCTATGTTAAGGGGGTGGGGGGGGGGAGATGTGGGTTACAGAAGCCTAAAGACATTCACAATACGAAAATTTGTTGTGAGTTCTTTTGTATTGAATTCCCTTCCTCTGACAGGACACAGTATTGTGGATCCTGAGATCTGGTAGTGACTTAATAATAATTACGGGGGTCCACCTGGAAAATGTCTACACTTTGTTTCCCGGACTGTGGCTCTTATTTCTTTTAACTTATAAAAACTGCACATCTTGCAATATAGGGATAAAAAATAAGACACACAACAACATATGGCCTCCTTCAGGTCCAGATTCTAGAAAATATGGCTATACAGTGTGTCTACTTATGGCGCCATTCAAAACCAAACAAGATGCAAAAGTCCCAATGCTTCTGGCTTGTACTTGAGAGGTTTCTGTCTTGAGTCTCAGCCAGGGCACCAACTACAGCACTGAGGTTTTCCATGGATTTCCTCAGGCCCCCCATGCAAATACAAGGATAGTGCCTCAATTAAGCTCAATCTGCTTCATTCCAAATCCTCTCCAGTTCACCATGTACTAGTCATCCTACTATTGACACTGTTTTTGAGATGCTGACAGTACTGTAAACTAAACCACACTATCAAGCACAATAACAAAACTTGAAAATCTCCAATGTAATAGTCCATGAGTCTCTGACACAAAAAATGGCATGAACATAAAGAAATAATGACCAAAACCTTGCTGACCTCCCCATTTTTATGAATCTTATGGCTTTGCAATTACATTGGTGGATGTAAAGGGGTGGGGAGGGAACATTCAATAAACAATTTGCCCTCACACATCACACATGCATGCATCAAAGCACTATATAGCTGTGGGCTGTAAAGGTAGGTCCTATCATTGACACATTCTGGGTGACAACTTTAGTTGTCCTTCAGTTTTCTCAGCATTGCATTGTGCAAAGACTATACTACTTTGGTGCCAAAGGGTTAAAGTAATTATGTGTTATGGATTTGCTCCTCCACAACAGTTAACTAAAGACACCCACCTTCTCAGTGTTGGACCATTTAGATCATCACATAACTTGATGAAAAACAAAATTTGATTGGAAAAGGCAATTTTGAATCACAACAGGGCATCTTCACACACACACCACTCTCTGTATAGTAATTTCTGACTAAGAAGAAATATGAATGTTGGAACAGCTACCCGACATATTCATCATACTTTGAACTGTGTACCTTTTCATATTTCCAAAACCAAAAATTCCTTAAAAGGGTATTATTTTGAATCCCTTCAAGATACTGACAGCAATGTGACTAAGGGTGGTCAAGAACATGGTGCTGAGGAAAACTGCATAATAATGAACTTCAAGACTTGTACTCCTCACTAAATTCCATTAGGATGATCAAATCAAGAAGGATGAGATTGGCAGGGCATGTTGCATACAGGGTTTTGGTTGAAACTCCTGAAAGGAAAATATCACTTGGTATACACGAGGCATAGATGGGAGTATCAAATTTAAGTGGATCTTAAAGCAACAAGAGAGGGTGCGGACTGTATTAATCTGGTTCAGGGTTGGAACATGTCATAAGCTCTTGTGAAAAAGTTAATGAACTTTCAGCTTCCATAAATGTAGGTAATTTCTTGACCAAGGGCATACTAGCTTCTCAGTTAGTTACTTTGTTAGATTACAGAGTAATTATGTTTACCATTTATGGCATCATCCAAGAACAAATGATTTATGTGATAACTGTGCACACTGCACCTTACAGCGACTCAGCTGAACTAAAGCACTGATCCCCAGCGTCAAAAACTGAAGTGGCACATAGTCTCATGACATTACCCTCAGATCTCTCTTGAGACGTTCAGCATTACGAGTTGAACGTAATTCATCTATGCCAACAGTAAACACCATAACATGAAAAACTGAAGTTAGCAGTTGACTTAGAAGCATTTCACTGGCACCAGAAGCTGCAGCAATGAGTGTTACACTGTAACAAATACAAATGGACACTTAGTGACAAAAACTTCTGTTACTGTCTAACTTACTTTTAATTATTAGATTCATTACTTGATTCAGGAGAGATGTCAATGTATGGGAAGTTGCTTGCTTCTGTAATGCTATATTTCTACACTTTTTGAGCACAGCATGACTACATACATAACTGCCTATTGCCTATATAATATATGCATCCTCTATTAATTTTTTTTTTTGACTTTGGTATTTAGAGTTTGATAACATTTATTACACAAGGTCTTACTTCCTTACTTACTTATGTACTCAATGAAGCAGAGCCCTTTTGAGAAGCTAACTGGTTCCCAGCTAGTCAAAAAATTCCCTTCACTTTATGGAACCCAAAGGTTCATTACCATGTTTACAAAAGCCTGCCACATGTCCCTATCCTCAGCCAGATCAATCCAATCCATGCCCCTCCATTCCACTTCCTGAAGATCCAGCTTAATATTATCCTCCCATCTACTCCTAGGTTATTACAAAAGATTTACAATTTAAAAATAGTATGAATTGTAAAGCATTTTAAAGCAAATGAATTAATGAAATGAAAATTTTATGTTATGTACATTTTCTGAATATCATCTGTTCTTCTCAAAATATATCCTTTCATGATAGGTAGTGCATACTGTGCATAAGTATATGTATGTATGTATGTGCATTCTGGCACATTTTTTCTTAGATTATGAGTATGAGGGCATGGTGGATGTTTGGATCTACATCATTAGGGAGGATGAAAATCATATATATACACATAACATTATGATATTTTCATGGAATTTCTGATTATATCTTTGGTGTTTTTATTCCATGTAGATTTGTAGGTTTACACTAACATTTCATAAGAATGTGCTGCCACCTTCTTCATGGTTGAGGAAATTAGAGGCAGCCATGCTTGCAGTGTCAAAACCCAAAATATTCAACTGAGAAATACCTACTGTGAAAGTCCTGACAAATGATACTCACCAAATTTGGAACCTAAATGCAGCAACAGTTTCTTTCACTTTGGTTTGATGGCAATGACAAATGAACCACTGGAGTTAGGTATGTGAAATTTCATACAAAGATCATAAACATTCCTAAACATAAGTGTTGAGGTTATGTCTGAGATAATCTGTATGTAATAATTTTTTTTTACATAAGTAAAATAAATCATAGGAAAACAGATATGTACATCTTGGAATGTATGCAACAGAAAAGTAAACAATAAGTTACGCTAGTATTTTTTTCTGGTGAAAGTGCACATGCAATTCATATCATCCACTATACCTCATTTTTGATCTGGCAGTGCTGCTCTTTGTTAGTGTCAATCCAGCGTGATTTCATTATGTTAAGTTAGAAAATTTCACCGCAGCTTAGGGAGAATAAAATGATGTTCAGGACTTCTACCAATTGTATTTTACATTCCTGAATGGTCTATAAACCCACTTGAACAACAGTCAAAGTGCAAGTTCACCACACACAGAAAATATGTCTGTTTGACCTACACACTGTAATTAAAAGAATCCTATAATCTGCAACAGCAATGCAAGTAACTATCCTGGGAAGGCATATGTCCTTACCTGTCTTCCCTAACCTTCCAAACAACTGTTGTCTCTTGTGTTGATGTGCTCCTCAGTACAACAGACTGTGATTTCCCAAACATGTGTACCCCATTCAAAGATGCAATCACAGAGAAAGGGAGCTGCAACAGGTCAGGTACACAGCACTGCATTATGTACAAAAATGACTCCATTTGTATGAGATCAAGGGACGAATATTTGAACATTTTTCTCTGGAACCTACAGTCCACATTTATAGAAAATAACTCTTACTTTATTTATGACTTCAATTATATTAATTATTATATTAGACAAACTACTGGTTAAAATACTGCATATCAGCCATTTGCCCTCTCTCACAACATTAAGTTACGTCATATCAGTGACTTGAACATCTAGTGATCCTTCATGACTGCACCCAAACTGAATCTTGTATCTTGCTGAAAATAAATCATACATGAGTGTTCACCATTATTCTGAATACATGCCGTTTACCTTGAGCATTTTAAAAAAGACACACTGAAATAATGTTTACTGGGTTTGTGGTTTTAAATGAATCATTCTGTACACACACTACACTTACTTCTGCATTATGGCTACAGACATATGCACTATTCGTTACAAGTGTTTGTCCAGCAAAGATAATGATATTGCTAAGGAAGTTAATGGTATGGGACCTATTAAAGGACACAACAAGTATCCAAAACTAGTCTTGCCTGTTATTTTGTACGATTGTGACATATGGTCTCACATTTAAGGAAGGAAAGGACACAGACTGACGGTGTTTGAGAACATGGTGCTGAGGAAGATACTTTGAATCAAACAGGCATAACAGAAGGCTGGACAGAACTGCATAGTCAGGAGCCTTATGATTTGTACTATTTGCAAATATTAAGGGCGATAAACCCACAAACGACTTTATGTGTCTGGGAATGTAGCACATACACAGTGGAAGAAAGATGCATATAAAATTTTTGTTGGAAAACCTGAAGAAAAATACCACTTGTAAGGATGGGAGACCATACTTCAAATGGATCAGGATGGCAAGTAGGGATGGGACTCATCTGGCTGGCGACAGGGAACAGTGGCGCTTCCCGTAAACATGGTGATGCGTCTTTGGATTTCATAAAAGGGGGAGGATTTTTTTTTTTACTAGCTTAACTGTTCGATTCTGAAGATGACGTTGATTCATGTTTCTTCGTTAATCTAACTTCACCAAATCTAAATTGGAATTTACACACAAAAACCGCACAAAAGGTACTTTGATGGGAGGACCCAAACCATATTCTGCACTTGAACAAAAGACATAACACAGGAAGACACAACCACTTTGTGAAGAAGACACTTGCGGTTGCTATACGAGTACTAACAGGATCGCAGTCCCCTCTTTTCCTGGTAAACAGTGGTAATCCACCAGAAGTTGTCAAACACATTATATGAACAACCATAATACAAGCTGAAGAGAAGCAACTGTTCACTAAAATCCACACACACCCATACAAAACACAGATCACATAACTGAACACAATTTATACGTATTTTTCCCTTTAAAATCCTGTCCACACTCTGTAGTTATACTTCGGATGCTTCCGCTGTAGTTCGGGCGTTCTCGCTTTCGCCGGCAACTAGAGCGGCCAACGTAAGTAGTGATCATGCACACATATTGTATGATCTGTGGGTTACAGGTGAACTTTATCTATTTACATCGGGTGTGTGAATGTGCTTGAATTACCCACCGGTGCCCCTTATTATTTAGTCTTCTGGATGAGAGTGTCACATTTCGACCACACATTAATCTACGACATATTAAACACAATAGATTTTGCAGGATTTTTAGGCTGCCCAATGACAACGCAACGACAAACGTTACTATCTCCTAGCGAACTTTGTAATGGAAGGTCACAGGTATTAAGCCGCATGCACATGTCTACGAGGACACGTAGGCAAGATCAAAGTATGACCTGTTTCGAGTAAGTTTAATTTTTTACTTGCTGGCGGTTGATTGTCTGGTGTCAGGGCACAGAAAGAAGGAAATTCTTGTTGACAAAAGATAGCTATGTTGAAAATTATGAACATCCGTAAATCATAAACAAATGCGTTGCTTTATTCTGATAAGTAAGCCTCACTACGTGACCACACATACGTCACGGGTTCTGGATTGTGCGTGTCCTATCCTGCTGGATTGTTTCAGCACCCTGGGCTATCAGTAAGCGCGGTTGCCGCTTCGAACGGAAGTGAGTGGAATGTGTGATACTGTGTTCACTGTCTTGCGAAATTTACTGGTGCAGTTTGTTCCTACCGGCGAAGAAACTTTTGCTGTAGGCAAACACACATAACTGAAATTGAAAGGAAGGGTAAGACAATTTAATGAGACTTACAAAACGAAAAACCAAGTGCCTTCCAGTGCATAGTATAGACTGAGGTAGAGTAACTACGGCCCGCGGGTCGAAGACGGCCCGTGAAAGTTTCTTTCCTACCCGCGGCGGTATACATTCAGTGGCGCAGCTAGGTTTTTTGGCTCCCTGGGCGAGTAATCACAGTGGTCGCCCGTAACGGAATTTGTGAGCTTTAAAAACATAACGTGTATTGAAAATTATTTTTTCTCATTTTAACTATTAATTTTGCTGCACACTTTGCTGTCCCATAGACGCTACACCATTGCCCCCCTCCCCTCATCCCACCTCAGCTATGCCCCCACATACATTTTAATAATTTGGTCTTACTATACAGTACAGAGAAAGTATTGTACTGACAAATATAAGAAAATTCATAAGAGTCCATATTTTGACAAAATCAAGTGTTTGGTCCCAACCAGACCTACAATTAATTAGTGGAGAAATTAATATTTCTCTTTTAGGTGCATTCACAAAACTCCTAAAAGTAACTGTCAGCTTCATCATGTCTGTCCATCTGTCCACATGGAACAACATAGCTCCCACTGGATGGACTTTCATGAAATCTGATATTTGAGTATTTTTAAAAAATCTGTTGAGAATATTAAAGTCTGACTAGAAAAACTTGTACTGTATGTGAATACCAATGTACATTTGTAATATCTCACCATATTCTTAGAATGGCAAATGTTGCAGACAGTAGTTGTAGAGAAAATCAAAACACACATTTTGTGTTCAATAACCTTTTTTTTTTTAGAAAAATCCTGCTGTTCATGAGATAATGTGGAAAAATATGGTAGAGCCAGACAGACTACAGATGACAATATAATAAGGTACATTCACTTTGCATGCTGGGTAACTAGGGCAACAGACACACACTTACTGCTTACTGCAAGAGTAGTTTCACAAGTATACCCCATTACTGTGTTATACAAACATTGCCTATGTTGTTAAATTTATATTACAGGAATGGACCTTCCCACTTTGTATGAATATTACACTGAAGGAGGGATCACATCCGGTTTGGAAACCCTTCCTGATACCTTCCTGCTGAACAAGAAAAATATAACCATATTCAGTGGAGCCATCCATTATTTTCGCGTGCATCCAGATTATTGGCGAGATCGTCTACGCAAACTTCGAGCTGCTGGTTTTAATGCCGTTGAGACGTAAGGATCATATGTACCTCAGAATTCGTTTGTTGCAGGGCGAAATAAGAAGCCTTATTTGTGTGATTTCATGTTAAAGCATGGGTGAAGTAACAAAGAACACTGAAACATTGGGCTGTATGTAATACATCATGGTCTGTGATGAAGATTTCCATATCATATTACTAATTTTTTAATGTGTGAATTCTCTTAAATTTCACTCTTACAAATGGGGTGTTGTTTTCGGGTGGAAGAGCATGTTATGAACAGAACTAATCTGATGAAGATGCATGATGGATTAACTTAAATCTTTTGCTTTGAGAAATATGATCCAGGAAGAAACAAAGAATGTAAGTGAGTAATGTTTTAGGTAGAAGTTAGGTTGCAGAGCCAAAAATATTGGTAGGTATACAAAGATTTATTGTAAACTTACAATATGTGTTCAGTCAACACAACAAACATTAGAAAATTAATGTGTTACCACAACATGTTTCGACTCCAGAGAGTCATCATCAGGCTGAATATTTAAGAATCATTAAATACTGTATATATCCTTTAT
>Ga0123353_10014475_pt1 | contig 11377 bp, 6 predicted proteins | sample TergutLab28metaG_3_FD_92763 | JGI IMG/M metagenome (GOLD analysis project Ga0123353, IMG submission 92763) | Labiotermes labralis P3 segment gut microbial communities from Petit-Saut dam, French Guiana - Lab288 P3 | ecosystem: Host-associated > Arthropoda: Insects > Digestive system > Gut ... | reverse complement strand
TTTTTTGCCACATTGTGAGAATTAAAAAAAATGGCCGTAGGTAAATAATCCAAAATACATTCATTTTGATGTCAGTTATGACTTCTTTGATTGTGCATGTGCCATTACTATATTTGTTTTTATTTATATGATAGTTTGATATTTTTGTGACGACTAGTATTTCTACATGAAATGTTTATTGATTTAATGCTGTAGCTGATGCAAAGTGGTCTTACAGTTGTGTTTATACTTGTAATTTCACGACACAGTATATGTGATCCCACGTTGCGTGGGCTAACTGTAACCGCAAAAGCGAAGGTATGCCATTTGTTATTTATTGTCCGTCGTACACAACACTGTGGTGCAAAGTTAAGTTATACAACAATTAACAAAGCTTTGTTAATTGTTGTATAACTTAACTTTGTACCACAGTGTTGTGTACGACGGACAATAAATAACAAATTGTTATATTGGCACAACGGGGTTGAAAACCCTCAATTTAGAAGGTATGCAGTTTAGAGTTGCTACAGCAGAAACACAAACAATTTCGTTCAGAGTACAAATTCAACACCCAAATGGCGGTATGTGACAGATGTAAAGTTAGGAGTATTGGAGTATTTCTCCAGAAATAGTTTTATATACAGTTTTTGGATGGGTGGTGGTCTTGAGAGCCGCTGCATAGGTCGACCACCACCCATCCAAAAACTCGGTGCAGAAAACCATATGCTGCAGCTCAACATCTAATGCTCCTGATGATGGGCGTATGTACCCGAAACATGTCGAGCTAAGAATACGTCAATAAAATTACCTAGTTGCATCGAGTTGGCGTTTCACATTATTTCATTTGAAAGATTTGAGTCTATTTTACTTCATCGTAGCAGCATGACGAATAAGTAATAATGGCTGACATGAGACTTGGAATTGTTCACTGTTTTGTAATATTTATTTTTCTAACTGGTTGTTCTTTGTGACTGAGATACAGAATATAATAGTTCCGTTAGGTTGGCGGTATGCGTTTTGTTTATGAAACTTGTTCAGTGTGCTGAAGTCAAGAAGGCATAATTTAATAAAGTATAGCTTTCCGTCTCTTTAAAACACACGTGCATCTTCCCTGACTGTAATTTTTTGGCACGAAGTGAAGGCATTATGGCTTCTAGTGCGGTCTGTCCTTATATGTCGTCGCTGAAAAAAATTTGACAGGTCACCGACGCACTTTTCTGAACGCTTGGGTGTCGAAATATTTCTCCCATCAAAGTGAGTTATAATTCTGTAAAGAGCCAAAATTAACTGGGAGCCAGATCTGGTGAATACGGGGTATGTTCCAGTCCAGCAGTAGATCGTGCAGCTGTAACGTGACTGACACACAGTGCTTGGTGAACTGGAACGTCTTCATGAAGGAGGAACCAATTGTTGCGCCAAAGTTCAAGCCCTTTTCTAAGCACCGCTACGTGTAATATCGTCCGTATTTCTACATAATCAGCCTGGCTGGCCGCTTCGCCTTCGAGGGAAACAATACTCCTGACATTGAAAAAAGTGATAAGCATTGTCTTTATTTGTGATATCGTCATGCTAGGATTTCTGGGTCTTGGAGATGACGGTGTTTTCCACTGCGTGCTGCTCTGTTACGTTCTGGTTTATTCTGAAAACACCACGTTTCATCTCGAGTGATAACTTTCGACAAGACATTGTTCAGTAATTTCCTAATCAAATCGGAACACAACACTTTTTTTAGTCAAAAAGTCTTGGGACCTTCACCGCCGAAACTCTTTAATTGCACAAATAACCTCTTATAAGTTCGTCTGTATTCAGTTCTTGAGTCACTTCTTGGGCACTTGACGTCTGTCTGAACCAACAAGATTCCGACCTTTTTCAGTATCTTCATAGAATCTGTGTGTTTTCGACGACGGCTTCTATCTGTAGTCTTCACGTTCTCTTAACCCACTCTGAACCGTTTATACCAGTCGAAAACACTTCACTTATTCACATTTGCCTGCTCCATATGCTTCAGAGAGCTTTACACACGTTTTACTTCCACTTTTGCCTAATTTCAAACAACATTTAATATTAACTCTTTGCTCTAATTCCCGATTAATCATTTTTCAACGACGGATATGAAAGCACGCCTTATTTCTGCCAAAGCTTTGACACAATTGACGCTAGTGTGATGAAATCGCAGCGTGCGGAAGTCGAAATATGCAAGAACACGATTTCTACACTCTCTTATGTATCAGGATAGGGCGTGCTGTAAAGTTATTCCGGGAACTTAATAGCCACATCTTGTATGAACAACTTTACATGAAGCTGAATATCAGAAACGGCACACCGTACAAGCAAACAGAAATAAGCCCTTTTTCTTGCACAGCTCACGAAGGTAAGCGCACAACTTTAAATATTCTTCAATGCGTTGAGTACCGAACAAAATAAATGATAAAATAATGTCTGATACTATATATAGAGAGAACGGCTTCTCAAAAACGCAATTCGAAAATTTTCAGCTGTCGCTTTTAAATTTCCTCTGATAATAAGTCTTCACGCCACTTACCGAACAATAATGGTCATCCTCGGTCACCACATTTATTATGAAATCAATCAGTAAGTCAGACGAACAGCGTCAAATGGTCAGACGACGGTAATATGTTAGACAGGATGTCGGAGGTCGCGGTCGTGCCTGATTTAAGGTGTTATCCCGAATATGCCTGTGGGCTGACAAAAACTATGAAAAATCTCGGGTTGGCCGGTACCCTGGCCTAGATTCGAACCGAGCATCTCCAGAAGAGAAGTGAAAGCGTACTGTTTCAGCCAGTTTGCTCGGTTGTGACCAAACGACTTTCTTACCTCTGTAACTAGAAAAGTCACCAGAATACTTCCGAAGAGGACCAGGACACTAGGGCTAGTAGTTACTGCTGCTGGCTAGCTAGCTGGCTGGCTGTATGCCGTCCAAAAGGAAACTGCTGATAATTTTAATTATCGGGTAATGGTGTGCTTAGGAATGTTGCCCAAATGAAATGCCATTTCGGTCTGGCGTTGTTTAAAAAACACACCTGTGAATCGTCCCTGTGCAAATTATCCGGTAGAAACGAGCTTGGCGCCTGCAGCTGTCTGTACTACGTGATCGCCTTGAGTACCAGTCATATGCCGATTCTAAATGTCTAAGCAAGGTTACAGCAAGTTTCTTCCCTCTCCAGCCTCTTCTACTTGCTGTAGGCCTACGTGCCTAGTACAAACAAAGACTGGCGTTTAAACATTTATACGTTCAGTCCTTCAGATGAAATGATAAATGACCGGGCTCTTTCAGTCTAGAAATTGAATCGGTGAGTTGGAAACAGGAACATGGCAAATGGTTGAAAGGCGGACATATTCCATTTTTCAGGTAATTGTTTTTGTTATGAACATTACTGCATTAGTAGCAGTGTTTGTCAACCGGTGGCGAGTGTAGTCTATGTTCTTGTAACACAGCTAGAACAGCTATTATTCCACATCTCGCTACGTGTGCTTTTTATCATTTACTTTCACTGACCAAATACTCTATATTTACATAGAACTATTAAACCTACGTTTTCGCAGTTACTCCTCTCTTTTCATGAGACGGGGAATTGTTTACAGCTCGAATTAAACATTTCATGTACCGTCATTCGTATTATGATTATTTACTTTATTACGTTCAGTAGGAATAACTAAGACGTGCCTTCGAGTTTAATACCACAAAACAATTATGATACTGAAAATTAGCATGTTTAGACGCGCTTTAACAAGGAGATTTGTATATTATTATTTGCACTGTGCAAAACGTGACAGACAGGTTACCGGCCTTCAGAGTACTCACTGTCGTTCTATCGATCTGTCAGTTATAAAAGGTTGAGAATGTACTAGTGTACAGGAGACTCAATGCTAAATTAGTAGCACTGGCATTCCCCTCTACACATACTGTACGTGGGCACATTCTTTAACCCGTTTCTGATTAGTCTGGAGCACACTTGAATTAAATTTTACCATTTGCAATTTCCAGTAAAAGCGAAGACCAAACTGATTCTTAAATGTTTCCAATTTATTGTTTACCCTAAGAGCTGTTTCAGTAGCAAAGAACTGAAAACATCGGGAAGGAGAAGCTTTATTTCATGTGCCGTGACGTTTTATGGTGGTTTTCAAGCAGAAAACAACTTACATATTTCGTGTAGGCCACATCACTCTGTGTGTGCGTGCGTGTGTATCCTGTTGGAACGAATGTATAACTTTTGAAACATATGGAGGATTTTCATGAATTTTGGTATGAATTGTGTACCATTAGTGGTTGACATGGTGCCCTCCTTGTTTAAATTCCCGCATCCAGCGACGAAAACATGGCGGCTGAGCGCATTTCAGAAGTATGGTGAGTGCTACGCCTATTCAGTGCGGGCATTAAGTATCTAAACAAATTGTGATGTATTCAAGAAAAGTGCAACTTTCAGTTTGGCTATTTTGCCGATATCGATTTTAAGATTTGATGCGATCCGTTCTAAAATTAAATCTGAGACAGAAACATTTCAGTGTCCCTATGTCAGTTTTGTACGTAATTTTCATCTGCTTTAGTAACTTATCTACCACAGATCTGAAATAGTGCAACCCTTAAACCGCAGTCAGAACTGACTGTCGAAGATCAACATAGAGGGTTTAGGTTCACATTTCTGTAGCAGAACTGTGCTCTGGGTCATTGGCTAAGACATCTGAAGCACAATTGTATTCTCCCCCCAGTGGTTCTCAACCTTTTCTTGGTTCAGGGACCGATAACATACCAGCAGGTTTTCTGAGGACCTGTCTGACGTTTCACAGTACAAATGATTCTACACGTTATTTATTACTACAACATCCAAACGCATTTATTTTCAATATAAAAATTGTAAATCTATGTGGTAATAAAGTCGAAATGTCTTCGTAATCGGAAAACGTACCCAATTAAACATCATGCGTAAAGGCGTATAAAATAATTTGAGTTCTGAAACACGTTACTCTTCCAAAGATCTGAGGCGAAAGGGGAAAAATAATATCCAGTATAGAATTTTTAACGTTAAAAGGGAACGGAAAATTAAATGAAGCTATTTGCCCAAACATTAATTTTTTCTACTTTTGAATGTGTGTATGTGTGCGTGTATGTATGTATATATACATACATACACATACAAATATACATACACATATGCATAAATAAGTAAATGAAGCGTCAACTAGAATCTGCGAAACAGCAAAAGCAATCCGCATACTAAAAACTGAGATACAGTGCTTTCCTGCACATTGTGAATGAACTGTGACAGCGTTGCATTTGATGTGCAGTGCGCACTTGGATTTCACTTTCAACTAAGCCACCGCTAAAATACTGAGATCTTGTCACAGTTTTAACTGTCCTCAGCAGAAGCGCATGTCACTAAAATTTCATCGCCCCCAAGATGCCGTTGCACTGATCATAAAAAGAAACGGAAATACAAACTTGCACACCAAATATCTATTTGCACAACACAGTAATACACTCTGGACCCCACTGCTGCAGTTGGTTTGCATCATCATCATCTTTTCATCATCACCATCATCAATCACCATCAGAAGGAGAAAGAACGACAATTCATGACTAACCTACCGCAGGCAAACACAACTTTCACTGTCAGTGAAAGTGAGACCCACTTTTCCCTAGATTTCACTCATACACCGTGGAAGTGACTGAGATACTTCATCTTCCCATTCTTTTCCAGAGATTAGACGATTACATGAAGGATAAAGCGTTGTACACAGCGTGACACAATGCAGTTAACTACACTGTTGCCAGGTATTTGCGTGGGTAGAATTATTTCGACCGTGGATCAAAGTAAAATGTACATTGGAATGAGATGTATGAATATTGTTGATTGCCTCCTGGTTTTCTGAGCAACTATCTGTCACCTGTAATGGCTATGTCGTATCTAATGGGCAGTGCCCTAATGTCTATAAGCAGGAGTGAACCAATTTGCCAAAAATATAGAAACCACCTCAAAATTGTAGCCGGCAGAAGGGTGACTGGAAACAGTTCCATACCGAAAACCACAGATATTAAACCCCACCGTACAAAATTCAGTCGTCACTGCGAAGTGGCGCCCAGGATTTGTGCATCCCTGACTTTAAGTAAAGAAATTATTTTGGTTGAAAGAAATGAAAGGGGGGGGGGGGAAAGTCCTGCTCAGAAACGAAGTTGTTTACATTGTTTATGTTGTGTGGAGTTATCGTATGTTTAATGACGCTATTAGTAGCTCACACTACACAACTACCGTTGAATGATATGCTGACAATGAGTTGGAAATGATGTGGAAGTTAATAAACAGGCCTTGCAGTGAGTTCTCCTTTCAGACGTAGTGCACTACGGCGTAATTGCGTCGGATATGTCACATTTCATGAGACACATTGGAAAATTTCGGTCATGGCCTGTTTTCCAACATTCTCCAGATGAGTTCAGAAAACCTTCTGGCACCACAGACACCTCACTTCTAGAACACACACCAGACTGAGTTCCTAGCAACAGGCGCTCCATTGTGTAACTACAAGAGGCAACACGTTGTGACATCTTAGTACACTGTATGCTCCTGAACACAACATTAGCACGCATTAATAAAAACACGATCACTGAGGTTTCCGAGCATGTCAAGTCACAACAACAGTCATACGGAACTTACGGACATGTTAACGGTCACACATTGCTACCGTCCTCTTCGCCTCCGGTGCGTGGGCGCGTAGCTTCTCTTCTGCTCAGTACACCTGAAGGTCTTAATCGCAAGGTAATTTAAGTGGGACGTCCCTGCAAGGCCCGCGCTCGACTGTTACTGGCTGGCACACGAATACACGCTCAGTTCAGGTTTTCCTATTTAAATGTATTTGCAGAAGCTCCCTGTAGTTTACAGAATTGAAGAAGGATTCACTGTTATTATTTTATAGTAACAGTGTGAAATGCCGGTCCCAGTGGCCGCGCGGTCTGTGACGTAGGTCTGCTGTCGGTCGCCTGCTTAGATTGTGGATTCGAATCCCACCGGTGTCATGGATGTTTGTCTGCTGTGAGTGTTGTGTGTTGTCAGGTAGAGGTCTCTGCGACTAGCTGATCACTCGTCCAGAGGAGTCCTACCGACTGTGGTGCGTCGTTGTGTGTGATCTAGAAACCTCGTGAATGAGGAGGCTGAGGCCCACTGGGGGGTTGTTGAGCCAAAAACAAACAAACAAAAATCTTGTGTAATAATAACGGCTAATATGCGTGACCACGGCACTGGGAGTAAACACATTTGACTATCACGGTGTTTACACAATTGTGTAATTGTTAAAATGTAAGTTTAATGTGTTTTCGTTGACTCGAACTTCAGCTACCTCTACAGCGATCTGTGTGTGTGTGTGTGTGTGTGTGTATATATATATATATATATATATATATATATATATATATATTCTAATTGAAACTTTGTCGAAACTGTGCAAATTTTAACGGAGCCCCCAAACTTTGCATCCGTGCTATTCGAACGGTCACAATGAAGCGTCTCTCATTTGCCTCTTCTACATTGTCCACACCAAATACCCCCTTATGTACTAAAATGATTCTATTGGCCGAAAGTCAAATGGGCCAAATTTAACTGTTTGGAAAACCAAATCTCATTGTCTGCACTAATTCAAGTTAGTAGACCCCAAACTTACGATAAACGAACATTCAGTTGTGTTACGCAATGGCACTTTCTACCGAATGAATTACGTCATCAGAAGTGTCAAATTTTCGGGTTTCATTCAGAAACACCGAGCTGCAAAACTCCTACCAACTTGAAGGCTGATGGATATTCTGCCCAATCTCAAGCTGTTGAATGCCTTTACGGCGCACACACACTCTTGCTGTTTTCCCTAATTAGATCATTTACAACCAAAGGAATATAGCTCAAAGAGGACTGTTCAGGGTTTGACCCCGAATCGCCGGTCCACTTCAGGACTTGAACCTGAAAGGCCGGTAACAAACATGTGACCCTCGTATTTTAGGCGTGGGGTAGAGTAGTCGGTACAGTGGCCAGGACTCGCTCAGTCACCTCTTCACTAGGTAACGGGGTTTTCTCTGAGAGTAAAGCGACAGGGACGTGACAGTACCCAGTCGGCACAATCTTGTGCTAAACTTAAGAATGAGTGGAACCATTCCTTCATGGCGTGCACACGGAAAATTTTACTTCGTCACTCCTTTGCAAATAGTTAAGGTATAAGAATTGGAAGACTTCCTTTGTTCCGAAGCTTTCACATCCGACAACGTTACAATCTAATTCGGTGCTGTTACGGCAAGATTCTGAGTCTAGCGGTGCAGCTTCGACTCCTGTAGCCACGATGTGGTTTCTTAACTGCCTTTCTGCTATGATTATTTTTACAATATTTTAATGTACGTGTATATATGGTAAAACGTAAGTACACCGTGATATACATTTAGTTTCACAGCCGAAATTATCGAAGCTGGTCGCCACGTGTTAATGGAGCTGTTGCCATGCGGTCAGTTGACAATGTTGCTTTCAGCACGTGTTGGCGTGATCGCCTGTCAGCCACAAGCCGGTCCGTCGCGTTCTCCCCATCACAGCCGCTGTTGCTTTTCGGAGTCGGAATGACTTAGGGTCCGTTGTTTGTATCTCAAGCAGGTCTTTTGTCCAGTCTTATGTTTATGTTTACGAATTTGCTGATTATTTGAAATATATGCTCAGCCCAGTATTTTAAATGACCACAGAGAAACACCAGGCACGTTTTACATTCTATAATTATGTTTTAAAAGCTCGAATGGGTATCAAAAAGTTATTTGTTTCAAGACCTATACATAGAATTAAATAAGTGAATTTGAAGGCAGAAAAGTGGTGCTTCTCAGCCGGTGTGCTAGGATTTTATACATTTAAAAGTATTTCTATATAAAAGATGTGTCCAGAATGTGTGGTGATGTCAAGGAGACTGTTTATTAAAGCTGTGTTGTTTTTAGGCGGGTTCGCAAAATTGCCAAAAGCGACTATTAGCTTCGTCATGTCTGCTGTCTGTCCGTCCGAATGCAACATCTCAGCTCCCACTGGATGGATCTTCATGAAATTTGATATTCGAGTATTTTTAGAAAATTTGTCCAGAAAATTCAAGTTCCATTACAATCTGCCACTAGTAATGGGTACTTTACATGAACACCTATGTACATTTATGAAACTGTCTCTTTCAGTTCTTCTTAGAGTTAGTTTCAGACAAAAGATATACAGAAAATAAAAAACACACGTTTTGTGTTTAACAACGGTTGTCCCAAAATGGCGCCGTTTACGATTTAATATCGAAAAATGTGGTAGAGCCAGACATGCCACAGATGAGAATATAACACGGTGCATGCGCTTTGCATGCTGGATAACTGAGGCTAGGGACACACACTCAGAACATGTATACTTATTACTTCTCCACGACAAAGATAGTTACGCGAAAGCGCCTCAGTGTTACGTTACACGTATATGGCCTGTCTAGTTGTAATTTAATTTCTGGTGCCTTAATTTTTAATATGCACTAGCATTTCCCGCAAATTTTCAGAATGAAAACCTTTAATATTTTAGCTATATAAATATATATATATATATATATATTTAAATGTCCTCGTGCATACGCACTGTAATGTAAACTGAAAATACAAAAAGGCGTGAGGAAGTACGAAAAACAATCAAAATAATCTATTTTTGTCCATGTGGCTTTCGTGGTGGGAAAATCATCACTGGGACCGTTGTCTGAGTGCTGCGGTTTCTCTTTACAACTCTCATTTCCAGTGCTCGATATTTATTCATGTATCAGCCAAGGGACGGATACTGGGCCCATTGGAAGCCGCTGTTTCAAGTGATGTTTTCTTTTCTGTGTCTCAGAAGAAAGGAACGGGCTCTACTGAGCCGCCACGTGGACAGAAACACTGAAAAACAATGGGTCTTGGCCCACACTTTCACTGCGCTGTGGGAATGCGTGTTTGTATTTGTTTTGTACACACCAGGAGTAACACACGCTGCCCAAAGGACATAAGTAAAGGTAAAGCAATCCCTGTACAGGCCTGGACAGGCCCTTGAGGGCTGCCGAATTTTGAGGCTCATAAATTTCAAGAAGATCGGCAAATGAAGGTGATATGGTTGTCAGCCCGGTGCTCCGGCCGCCTTTACTTCCCCGCCCCCTCCCCCCAGGAAATACGACTGATACTTATTTCTCTTAGAGGTTCAGTCGACCCCAGGGCCATAATGCGGCCGGAAGTATTGTGTTCATCTGGAATGGAATCCGCGACCTTCCAGCTTGTAGCGCCTCAACCAAATGCGCCACTGCGTGCCCCAAAAGACATACGCGCAGCATTTGTAAAGTTTCATTCCGTGAAACGTTTTGTATATTGCATATTATAAAATTTTTTGCAAGGGAAGGAATGCTCGTAGCGTTATGTCGAAATCTGAGTAGACGGATTGCCATAAAGGTTATCACACTGCACAAAATGTACCATCATTTATACAAATTTGGGGGCTGTACAAAGTTATGAGTTGGATGGGGTGTATTGGTGCCATTTAGCTCAGGTCTGAATGCTTGTGAGGTAGCAGACCTGTGAAAAATATACATTCCTGATCAGGGTCATGCTTTGATCAACATATTTTTGTTCCGTCACTCCAAGTTAGAATTGTTTAATTTGTTATGGAGAAAAATAAACACACTCAAATGTTGCAATTTCTCATTAAAAAGTGCAAAATCCAAAGCTGTAAATGTTGACATTATGTGGGACATACATCGTATGTGCGCCTGCAAACAGCCAGTCGATTAGCTGCTGGTGAAGGAACACATGCTTGTGAAAATAGTGTATGTGCACAGTGCTGCAAATGCAGAACTGAATTCTAAGATTAAAATCGGATATGACGATTCACTCGCACTTTGTAGTGGCCAAACAGAAAAAAATACGACATTCGGTGCGCATTTCAGCATCGCTACGTGTGTGTGTGTGTGTGTGTGTGTCTGTGTCTGTATGTATACATGTCAACGGCATTTAAACAAACCACAAATGAATAAGTCATACACACACACACACATTCATACATACTTACTTACATACATAAATACACACATAATACGTACAGTACACACACACCACACACACACACACACACACACACACACACTAATTCATAGACCATACAGGAAGAATGTACTGTCCTATCACTGGCCACGAGCGATAAACTTATTCCATGACGAGAACATTTTTATCCTAGGTTTAGAAACACTGGTAAGTGAACTTTGGTCACTGTCAAGTAGATTAAAGTAGTATTTTTGGACCCCTTCACATCGCAACCTATTTTGTAATATCAGAACATGTCGAATTATCGACATTGGTTAAAACTGCACTCATATCACAGACTTACAAATTCTCTGTTGAAAGACT
>Ga0123353_10014474_pt1 | contig 11377 bp, 10 predicted proteins | sample TergutLab28metaG_3_FD_92763 | JGI IMG/M metagenome (GOLD analysis project Ga0123353, IMG submission 92763) | Labiotermes labralis P3 segment gut microbial communities from Petit-Saut dam, French Guiana - Lab288 P3 | ecosystem: Host-associated > Arthropoda: Insects > Digestive system > Gut ... | reverse complement strand
TCACTGGTGTCAATGATCGCGCTTGTTGATATTACGCGGGCAACAAGAACTATCGAAAACTCGACCCGTTCTCCGTTAGTTTATATTCCGGCAATGATTCTTTACCTGATCATTACCGCGATTTTTACCTATATCTTCCGCAGACTTGAAAAGAAATATTCTGTTTACGAGTGAGCATATTATGTCAATGGTTAAAACGGTAGGATTATACAAAACCTTTCGCAAGCAGGGACGTACCCCTCTTGAAGTACTGAAAAATGTATCCCTTACTGTTGAACAAAGCGAAGTAGTCTGCATTATCGGGCCTTCCGGTGCCGGCAAATCAACATATCTTCGTACCCTTAACCGTCTGGAAACCATAGACGAAGGTCAAATATACATAGAAGACACTCTTCTTTTTGACTGCCATAAGGGAGTAAACAGAGTTAAGATGAACCATGATCAACATAATAAAATTCTGCTTGAAGTTGGCATGGTTTTCCAGCGTTTCAATCTTTTTCCCCACAAAACGGCTCTTGAAAATGTAATGCTTGCTCCGCTGCATGTCCGCAAACTTTCGCATAAGGAAGCGCATGACAGATCTATACAGATACTTGAAAGGGTAGGCCTTGCCGATAAAATCACCACATATCCCGCGCAACTTTCCGGCGGTCAGCAGCAACGGGTCGCGATTGCCCGCGCTCTTGCGATGGAACCGAGGATTATGCTCTTTGACGAGCCAACTTCTTCTTTGGATCCGGAACTTGTCGGCGAAGTGCTGGCTGTCATGAAACAGCTTGCTGCCGCGGGCATGACCATGCTGGTAGTTTCCCATGAAATGGGTTTTGCGCGGGAGGTTGCGAACAGGGTAGTGTTCATGTACGAAGGTTCAATTCTTGAAGCTAACACCCCTGAACAAATTTTTTCAAACCCCGAAAACGACCGCACACGGCAGTTCCTGCAAAGTGTTTTGTAGATGAGCCATTTTCAAAAACTGAAGTTTTGAAAAAGCCTCAGATAATATTTGTTTTTCTGAAATCTCTATTTATTGCGCATGAGCCATAACTTCGCGAAGAATTGAATTCATACGGGTTTGATATCCTTTCCCGCTTTGTTTGAGCCATGCTACTATATCAGCATCCAGTTTGCAGGTAATGGCGACTTTTACCGGTTTGAACATATCACGTTGTTCCCAGGGACGAAATTTAGAGAAATCAGTTATTTCAGGAATATCAGAATAATCAATATCTTCATTTTTTACACTATCAAGCCGATCCCAGTCTTTTTTAGCGGGCTTAGGGACGTTTTCCGAAGAATAGCGAATAATTTTCATTATATGCCTCCATCTCATTTTTGTTAACACGCCGGGCCGAAATAATTCGGATAGTATTTTCATTTACCCATACTATACATACAAATAAAATTCGTCCTTCGGCGTTTCCTAAAACAATATAACGATCCTCACTTAAGCTGTGAGTCTCATCGTAGAAACACAGCCGGCAAGGATCGTCAAGGGCTATTTTTGCTTGTTCAAAACTAACCTTATGCTTCCTTATATTTTCATTATTCTTGGCTGTATCCCATTCGTAATTCAAAAGTAACCTTCTATACAATACATACTACTAGATATGTATTAATATATCAATATCAAATTTGAAAAACTAAAAAATTACCCGAATTCTGTTCCAAAATTTGAGAAAACCCAAGAACCTTAATCGCAGTAATTTTTTTTTACAGAATGAACCGCTTTTTTAACCGCCTGTTCAACGGCAATTGTAATATCGTTGGAAAAACGGTTCATATATTCTTCTATATTGCTTTCCGCAGTATTTTCATTTCTAAATAGTTCAAAAACTTCCACATTAAGGGCGGAAGCCAAATTTTGCAGCGTATCAGGATAAGGCCATTTATTGCCCCGCTCAATCTCGCTTAAAAAATTCATCGAGATATCCGCTTTTTCGGCCAGTTCCATCTGGGACCAGTTCCGGCGGCTTCTCAGTTTTTTGAGGTTGACGCCCAGAACCGTACGAAGTTCTTTTCCTTCCATATAACCCGCTATATTTTCATAATTATCAGAGTGATTTTTAATTAAACCTGATAGATTGACAAAAAATCTAACACCCTATAAGATTAAATTGTATTATGCCTATAAGAGGTAATGGGAAAAAAACAAAAAAGAGGAGTTTTATATGAGAATTAAGAAAGCTGCGATTCTGCTGGCGGTAATGATTGGGATTCCGGCAATAGTATGGGGCGGCGGCTCTCCTGAGCCCGGAACAAGAGATTCAAGCCCAAGAGAGGCGGCCAGGGCCAATATTGGCTGGAATAATGATTCCAGAGGGTTTCTTTTTGTTCAGAATGACGTGGATGAAGATTTAATTTTGTTTGCCGGCAGCATCAATAACCGTAACGCGCTGGGCGGTGTAAGAAAATTATCAACACGCCAGATTGATTTTTTTAATCATGTATCTGACAACAGCGGTACTTTCCTCTTGCGGGCAGTAAAAGAATCCGCATACCGTGCCAGAGGCAGCGGAATAAACACTAATGATGTTATTTTTGCCGGTCTTGTAGTTTATAATAAAAATGAACCGCGGATTATTAATATTAATATTCAAAGATTTTTGGGCGGTGACGCGCAAATAATTTTACAAAATGATACCAATATGGCTGTTCAAATTCGTTTAGACCGGCCTGATGGTCCGACAGTGACCACGCTTGCGCCTCTTGAACGTAACAAAATTGTATACCTTGATGTAAATCCGCACGGTTATGTTTTTTTTCCGGTTTATCAATATTATGACCGCGCGTCAATGGGCATAAGAAGCGTGATGGCGCAAACAGTGGCTGAAGGAATTTCCATGATGCCTATGGCTCCCCGGCCCGGAGTTAATATACCGGTTGTTAATTTTACAGCTTCTCCCGCAGGTTTATTTTCTCCGTTCGCTACAGTAATTGTTACTAACGAAACTAACCGCGGTGTTTATTTTTTACAGGGTTCCAGCAGGTTAACCAATCAGAATGGCACTACCATGATCAATCCAGGATCTGAAACTTACGAATTAAATCTAATGGGGCAGCGTGATCTGGTTGTCGGTGGATTAAGTATAGATCCTGTTCTTGGACAGTCGGAGATTGTCAGGTTACAGGATTTTAGATTCGAAGCGGAATATACTTATCAGGTACGCTTTAATCAGGGGCGAGCACCCAGTGTTGAAAGGCTTGCCCGCTCTGATAGAAGTAATCTGTCTTTAACATTGATTAACGAATAATGACGCGTTACTACAAGCCGCTGTGTTTACAGCGGCTGCTTTTAATTAGTTTCCTTTTTTTTTATTTTAACGGACTTGTTTTCGCGGAAACTTCCGGTACTATTGTTTTTAACAATAAAACATCTTTTACAGTTCATATAGTACGGGGTTCAGGACGCATTGATATTGGTACTCTGGCTCCGGGCGCTTCATTAAGTATACAAAATACCATACAGAGCGCGGAGGATTATTTTCCCTTATTTGATATACCTTTAACATCATCTTTTTCATTATCAAGAGTAAGACCGGGAGATATCAACTTATATTATCGAATTGATAATAATATAAGTTATCAGGAAATTGATATAAATCATCCTGTTAGTTTACATGATAATTCTACATATATTGTTTTTACCAATAACAGCAGAAGCGGAGGGATTTCAGTTTCACCTAATAACAGCAATAATCTGATGACTGGTATTAATTTTTCTGAGGTGAAAAGCAATATTAACCAAAATGAAACAATGGTTTATACAATAAACCCCCGTGATACGTTTAGCTTGCGTTTGAATCCGCTTAGTATAAGATTTGGAGAAATGACATACCGCAACGGTTATATTTATTCTTTTAACTTTGACGGCGCTGACATAACCCTAACCGATATCCGTCCCCTGCACCGCGCGGGAGAGCCGGGCTGGGTAAAAACAATGGATACAACCGCGCCATTGTCAGTTGTATCAGCAGACAGGGAAATTCATATTTTTGCTTCTTCACAGAACGGCCTTATCCGCCATGTTTTTGATTCTGCGGGAAATTCCATGGCGCAGATTAGAAGCGGGGATAGTTTTTCCCCGGTTTTAGCTGCCGAGACAGACGGTAATTTTTTTATCGCGGGATACCAGATTGATTTTTCGCGTAACATAGATATACCTGTCGCGCGGATACATGGCGCGGACGGCGTGGTTCGCAGGCAACTTTCGCCTTCCGCGAACCCTGAATATAATTCGGCATATTTTACAACAGCGGGGCGCAAAGACGGAATATGGCTTGTCGCAGGCGCGGCCGGGCAGAGTCCTGATCATGGTTATACGGCTTACGCGCGCCTTGTAAGGGATACGGGTTCGGCTTTTGCCGCGGACTGGGAAATTGGCGGAAGAACCTTTGACAGTGAATTAAGATGCGGAGAGATTACTTCCGCCTTTTATGATCCTGTTAGAAACAACTGGTTTGCCGCCGGAAAACTCAATGAAAGAAACATGGACGGATCTGCCGCAGGTTCTTTTATTGCAGTAATCAATGACAACGGGACAGTACAAAAAATTGATACCTCATTTAAGGGGATGGAAATATTAAAACTGCTGCCGGATTCCGGCGGAAATTATTTTGTTATAGGAAAGGAACAAAAAGGAATCGAAAGTATCGCTATGGCTGTTAAATATAACAGTGAAGGCAGGCAGCTTTGGCGGCTTTCAAGCCCGCCTCAATCCAATTCGTATTATCAGGACGCGATACTGGACATTAAAAACGGACAGATTGTACTTGGCGGAACAACGCGCGCCAAAGACGGGAATGGAAACGGCGGCATTCCGTTTATCGAAGGAATAAGTATAGATAACGGAACGCTTCTTTGGAGGGAAGAGCTGACGGATTCTTCTTTTGCCGGAACTTCTCTTGTAATGTCTTTAGCTCTTGCACCTGATTATGGTTTTGTATTATCTCTTTGCGGTGTGGCCGAAGGACAAATCACAGAGCCCTTTATGGCCGCCCGTGTAAATGCCCGCGGAAAATTATTCAAATAGGAGGAAAAGGAAATGAAGAAAAATGTATTATTATTTGTTTTAATTGTTGTTAACGCTGCCTTTTTAGCGGCGGAAGATTATGACAGCAAAGTAAGGGCTGCCGTTAACGCGCTTGCTTCACGTTTGAACAGCCCTCTTGAAATCAGCATAGGTGATATTTTTCTTGACGGAACAGAAAGCCCAACCGGGTTATCGCGCAGTTTGTACAACAGAATTAGCCTTCACGCGGTTGACAACAGAATGTTTAACGTAACTGCCCGTTCCAGAAGCGCTTCCCGTGTAACAGCCGGCAGCGCTCAAACAGGTTTAATCCAGGGGACTTATGAATTGAGAGGCAATAATGTTGAAATTACTTTAAGATTAATAAGTGTTCCCGGCGGCAGGATTCTTGGCCAAAGCCAGTTTTCTGTTCCTGTTTCGGAACTTAGCGGTATAGAAATACTCCCCGCGAATTTACAAACTCAGGAAGCTGTCAGGGAGCAGGAAAAAATTTTTACTGCCGTTCCAACCACAACTATTTCCGTGACGGAAACACAGGCTTTCCGCGTCGCGGCATGGCCGAATTCTGATACCAATACTTTTATTGACGGTGATGAATTAATAATAACAATTGAATCCAACCGCGATTGTTTTTTTGCTGTTTATCATACTGATAAATATAACAGGACGCAGATGATTTTCCCTGTTAACAGAAATAATTATAATAACCGCCTTCAGGCAAATGTACCGCGAACCATTCCCGATCCGGGAATACGTTATAATGTGCAGGAGCCTTTCGGTCAGGATACCATTATTGTGGTTGCTTCGACCGGGCAATTTACATTTCAAGATTCTGAATTCGCTCAGATACAGCAGGCCGCGCAGGGAGTTATTGATAATATTATCCGGGGGCGGGGCCTTGGTATACAGCAGACAGACCAGCCTGTTCAGGAAGAAACAGTTTCTACCCGTTTTCATTTTACCAGTTTGCCTTCAACTTATTTTGATGATTCGTTTTCCTATCAAAGACCTGAAAATTTAGGAGATATTCTTGATGAAATGAGAGCCGAAGCAATACGGCTGGGAGGAACTCTTTCGGGTAATGAACAGGAAGGAACTTTTTCTTATCCGGGAGTTCAGGGCCGTTATTGGATCAGCGGTAACCGTTTTTTTGTAAGCCTGCGTTATACGAGTAACCAAGCGGTGATACCGCAAACCAGAAGTATGAGAAACCCGCATATTTTTTATATTGAAAGACCAAGAAACATGACAGAAGCAATAATGTCAGTACGCAGCGGCGTTGAAGCCAATGGCGGAACATTCTCCGGTGATGAACAGCAGGGCAATTTCCGCGCCAGCGGTATAGCCGGACAGTACAATGTAGCCGACCGTGTTAATGTTCGTATTTCCGAGAAACCCGTTATAATTCCCAATTCACTTATTGAAAGGGAAGTAAGGAGTTTTTTCAGCGGAAGATAAAATGAGAAGGGAGTAAGTATATGAAAAAAGCAGTATATCTGATTTTATTTCTTTTAATTGGTTCTGTACTTTTTGCGCAGCAGAATGTTTCTGCTTCGCAGAAATTTGCTCTTGTTATTGGTAACTCAAACTATACGGGGATTTCCCAGTTAAGAAATCCTGTTAATGATGCCAACGATATGGAAGCCGCATTGCGGGCTCTGGGTTTTACCGTGGAAAAAGTGCTGGATGGAACTCTTGAACAGATGGAAAACGCGGTATTGAATCTTGGACGCAGACTTACAGCTTCCCGTAATTCATACGGTTTTTTCTTTTTTGCCGGACACGGAGTTCAATCAAACGGGGAAAATTTTCTTATTCCGGTAGTAGCAGATAACATTCGCAGTGAAGCTCAACTGCGTGACCGGGCAGTTTCTCTACAGTTTATTTTGAATAGTCTTGGTGACGCTGGAAATGAACTTAATATGATTGTACTGGATGCCTGCCGGGACAATCCCTTTGGCTGGGCGCGTTCGGGCAGCCGCGGGCTTTCTGTGGTAAGCCAAGCGCCGTCTGGTACTATTATTATGTATGCTACAGGCGCGAATTCAACAGCGGATGACGGAATAGGGAGAAACGGACTTTTTACCGAACAGCTCTTAAACAGTCTTAGGACTCCGGGATTGAGCGTATTGGAAGTTTTTAACAGAACGGGCAATGATGTGATAAGGGTCAGCGGAGGGAGGCAGCATCCGGAAATTTCGATAAGATTTTTTGGTTCAGCCTACCTTGGTTCCCGCCCTGATCCTTCAGCCCCGCCTGCCGCTGTATTACAACCTGTACCTCCTCCTCCTGCCTTGGGCAGAATCGCTGGTCTTTCTTTTGAAGGAGATATCCCCGGAGTACGTGAAAGGCATACAATTACAGCCGGCCTTCGTCAAGCGATGGAAGCTTGGAATATCGATCTTGAATTAAATGAAAACGCCGCTTCCAATACCGGTCATGGTTTTAGTATAAATATATTTTTTTCACAAACTCCATCCGGCCTTCTTGAAGCTGAAGCAACCATAACTTTTTTACGCAACGGACGGGTTCTGCATCAAAACAGTCCGTATATCATACGTGAAACTAACGAGACTCTGATAGCCCGCCGTATTGCCGAAGAGCTTAGAAGGGATCAGGCATTTTTCAACAGGGTCAATAACGCGATTAGGTAAAAATGAACAAAGAACAGAGAACAGTTGATAAGGGAGAGTGTTAATGAAAAAGTATTTATTTTTGATTGTGTTAGCTGTTATGTTGCTGCCGGTATTATCCGCGCAGAGCAGGCCGCGTCTCGCTATCCTGCCATTCACAGGCGGCGTTGGCACTGACGGGGAAACAATAGCGATGCTGCTTGGTAATCAGGCGGAACTTCGCAATGCGTTTACCACAGTACCAAGAACCAGCAATATAGACGCTATAATGGGAGAACAGCGGTTTCAACGTTCTGGTCTTACCGATTCGGATACAATCGCGCAACTGGGAAGACAGATGAACGCCGATTATGTAGTGGCGGGCCATATTCAACAGTTAGGCGCGAGACGTCTGGTGCTTATTACGATAGTTCATGTAGAAAGCCTCCAGCAGATAGCGGGGGCCTATAAAGAGTACACTGTAATTTCCGAAATACGGGATGAGCTTCCCGACATGGTGCGTACTATTGTGGCAGCATCAAGGCAGGATACATCAAGGCTGCCAAGACTTGCCGTTGCTCCGTTTAATATAATGTTAAGTGGAGTAACTCAGGCGCAGGCGGAAGTTTTAACACATATACTGGCGATAGAAATAGCGAACTCCGGCAGATTTGCCGTATTACCCCGAACCAGCACAATAGAAAGAGTAATGCAGGAACATTCGATACAACGCAGCGGTATAACCGATCCGGCAAACATAAGGCGAATAGGTCAGGCAACAAATGCTACTTATGTTTTAGCGGGAAGTATTGCGTCATTGGGGCCAATGAATTTGTTTATAGCCCAAAGATTGAATGTGCAATCCGGCGAACAGGTTGACGGAGGGGATGAAGAATACAGAGTAATAGAAGACGGCATAAGTAAAATGCGTGACCTTTCCCGGAAACTTACTGGCGCTGCTGGGCCAGCAAGAGGTAATATTCCCGCTAACTTTGTCCGCGTAGAAGGCGGAACATTTCAGATGGGCAGTTCCAGCGGTGGCAATAACGATGAAAGACCTGTACGTAATGTAACAGTCAGTAGTTTTCACATGAGTATACATCCTGTAACACAAAGAGAATGGTTTGAAGTAATGGGAACAAATCCAAGCCATTTTAGGGGAGATAATCTTCCTGTAGAAAATGTAAGCTGGTTTGAAGCGATAGAGTACTGTAACAGACGGAGTCTAAGAGAAGGGCTGACGCCTGTGTATCGAGGTTCTGGGAACAATATAACTGTTGACTGGACCGCTAATGGTTACAGATTGCCTACAGAGGCTGAATGGGAATATGCCGCTAGAGGCGGAAATGGCTCTCCTAGGAATTTTATATATTCTGGCAGTAATAATATAGATGAAGTAGCGTGGTTTTCCGGTAACAGCGGAGGCAGCACGCAGCCTGTAGGAACAAAAGTGCCTGACAGTCTTGGGTTATACGACATGAGCGGGAATGTATGGGAATGGTGTTGGGACTGGTATGGAACATATCCGAGCAGCGCACAGACTGATCCAAGAGGCGCATCTGCGGGGTCTCACCGCGTGCTGCGCGGCGGGAGCTGGGCATCTTCAGCTACGAACGTGCGTTCCGCGTACCGGCTCATCAACACTCCGTCTGACCGGTCCTACAACATCGGCTTCCGTCTTGTCCGCAACGCACAGTTAACGGAGAGAAAAGAAAAATGAGGAATTACAAGTTCGTGATGGTTTGTGGTAAAAAAATCAGGGCATGTTCGTGTCGTCCACATGTCACATAACGCCACGATATAAATTCACAGCAACATACTTTCACTGTTATAAAAGTAGGCGCTATTATCCTGCCGTGGGCCATTGACAGCCGTCAAGGATTGTTATATCATATAATCTGGAAAAAAGGGCATGAATTCTTTTAACGAACTTGGCATAAACGAATACTTTGCAGAAAAACTTAAAGAACGTTCAATAGTAAAACCCACTGTGATTCAGGGTCTTGTTATCCCGCGTTTGATTGCGGGAAAAGATATTCTTTTTCGTTCCGCTACAGGAACAGGCAAAACATTCGCGTATCTTTTGCCGGCATTGCAATTGCTCGCAGGGGAAACAGTTCCAAAAGGGCTTAATGTATTAATATGCGCCCCCACATTGGAGCTTTGTTCGCAGATAAAGGCGGAAATTGATTTTTTAACAGACATGCAGTCAGCCCTGCTTATTGGTTCTGTAAAAATCGACAAACAGGTTGAAATGTTAAGAAAAACCAAACCTGTTATTGCTGTGGGTAATACGGGCAGGCTGCTTGCTCTCGCTAAAATGGGAAAGCTTAAATTCCATAACCTGCGGCTTTTAATTTTGGATGAAGCCGACCGGCTTACCGCGCAGGAATGCCTTGATGAAACAAATGAACTGTTGGAAATAATTAAACGGAATAAAATACGGGAGGAGGGCGGATTATGCGTTGCAGCCTGTTCCGCTACAGTTGGAAAAAAAACCTGTATGCAGCTTGGGACTCTTTTTGAATCCGCGGAAATTATCGAAAGTGACGATCACGAAATAATGAGGGAATGGATTGAACACTGGGCGCTGTTCAGCGAAAAACGGAAAAAAGTTCAAATTCTGCGTTCCCTGTTAGCTGCATTAAAGTTCAAAAAATCCCGTATTAAAGTTCTTGTTTTTACAAGCAAAAATGATGAAGCGGGCAAGATTCTTTCCCAGCTTCAGTATCATCATATTCCGGCAGCCGGCCTTTTCGGGAAAATTAACAAAAAGCCGCAGTCAGGCATGGAACGCAAAGCCGCGCTTGATTCCTTTCGTGAAGGAGCGGTTGAAGTTCTGGTTTCTACAGACCTCGCCGGGCGCGGCCTTGATATCCCCGGCATAACCCATGTTATCGCGCTTGATGTGCCTCAGGACGGAGAAGTTTACATTCACCGCTGCGGACGCACAGCGCGGGCAGGGAAGAGGGGTATTATGGTAACAATCGGGGATGAAACACAGATGCGCCTTCTTGCCGCACTTGAAAAAAGATTAAAGATCAGGATTCAGCCAAAGGAATTATATCAGGGAAAAATATGCGTCCCAATGAGTTGAGGCTTTTTCACTATTCTTCGATTTTGATAATCAGCAATTTGTCGATTCTGTTGCCGTCTTTGTCTACTACCTTAAACCTGTAACCCTGATATTCAAAACTGTCACCGACATGGGGAAGTTCGCCCGCAAGATGAAGGATAAAACCGGCAAGGGTGTGAAAATCGCCTTCTTCGCCAATGCCGGTAAGGGAGAGTTCCTTTGCCGCGTCATCAATGTTTAATGTGCCGTCCGCAAGCCAGCTTCCGTCTTCCTGCCGTATTAATGGCTCTTCGCTGGCGACAGGCACAGAAAGTTCGCCGACAATTTCTTCAACTAACGCTGTGATGGAAATAATACCGGCAAGCCCGCCGTATTCATCCATGACAAACAGAAAACTTGACTGCCCCTGCTTAAAAGATTCAAAAGCTTTTATGGCGGACATGGTTTCGGGAACAAACTGGGCCTTTTTCATTATAACGCGTAACCCCTGCGGTTTAGGTTGCGCGTAATCGAGAATAATATCTTCCATGAAAACCGCGCCTACAATTTCATCCGGACTTCCATTAGCGACTGGAAAACACCGCTGTTCGCGGTATTCAATTGCTTTTTCACGTATTTCATCATACGGAGTATTGATATCAAGCCATTGAATTTCCGAAC
>Ga0123353_10014473_pt1 | contig 11377 bp, 10 predicted proteins | sample TergutLab28metaG_3_FD_92763 | JGI IMG/M metagenome (GOLD analysis project Ga0123353, IMG submission 92763) | Labiotermes labralis P3 segment gut microbial communities from Petit-Saut dam, French Guiana - Lab288 P3 | ecosystem: Host-associated > Arthropoda: Insects > Digestive system > Gut ... | reverse complement strand
CGAGCATTGTTTGGCAATCCCCAAATATTGCTGCTGGACGAACCTACCAACAACATGGACAAGGCTGCTGTTCAATTTGTGTGGGAGCTTTTGGAGCGTGAAAAACACAACCGAATCTGCATCTTGGTGACCCATAATGAACAGCTGGCCGCCAAAGCGGATGCGGTGGTGCAGTTGGGGGATTTTCTTAATTTTTATATTCTTAAAACAACTTAATCAATCCCAGCGCGCTGAGGAAAATAATCGTGATGGCAATGGGGGCGATGAATTTAATGACAAACATAGTCCATTTAAAGAATGGCACCCGGTGCCGGCCCTCGCTGCTGAGTTCGTCTTTTACGACGCTCTTGTTGAGTACCCACCCCACAAATATTACAATGGAAAGGCCGCCAAGGGGGAGGAGGATGTTGGAAGCAAGGTAATCGAACATGTCGAAAATCCCTTTCCCAAAAATGGTAAAACCTTTTAAGGCGCCCATGGATAGAGAACTCAAACTGCCGGTAACGACTATAATAGAGGCGGTAATGATTACAGCGGTGCGGCGCGTCAATTTTAATTCTTCGGTAAAATAGGCGGCTACCACTTCAATCAAGGATATGACGGAGGTGAGGGCGGCTACAGTCAACCCCGCAAAGAAGATAAAGGCAATGGCGTTGCCAAAAGGAAGCTGTGCAAAGATGTTGGGAAGGGTAATAAACGCTAAGCTGGGACCTTCGGATGGCAAAATGCCAAAGGCAAAGACGGCAGGCATAATGGCTAAGCCGCAGAGGATGGAGAAGCCCACGTCTGCAAAGCTGGTGTACACAGACACTTTGACAATGTTGGCCTCCTTTTTTACGTATGAAGCATAGGTGATGATGCAGCCCATGCCCAAACTGAGCGAAAAGAAAGATTGCCCCAAAGCCGCCAGCACGGTTTCTGCCGTGATTTTAGAGAAATCGGGCTTAAACAGGAAAATTACACCCTCACCCGCGCCCGGCAGGAAGAGTACCCGAATGGCTAAAAAGATAACCATCAGCAGTAAAAACGGCATGACGATTTTACAGGCTTTTTCAATCCCGTTCCTGATGCCGCCCACCACAATTACCGCAGACATGCCAAGCAGCAGCAGGTGCCACAAAATGGGACGGACAGGCGACTCTACAAAACTCGAGAAATTATGGCCCAAAACGCCAACGTCGGAGGAGAAGCCAACGACTGATTGAATCATGTATTCAATCGTCCATCCGCCTACTACACAGTAGAATGAGAGGATGGCAATAGAAGCTGCCACGCTAAGGAGGCCGATTCCCCACCAGCCCGTTCCGGGGGCTAATTTCTTAAAAGCTCCAAACACGTTGCTTTGGGTGCGCCTGCCAATGATAAATTCCGAAAACATAATCGGTAGGCATAAGGCCACTACAAATACAAGGTATAGAATGATATAAGCCGCCCCGCCATGCGTCCCGACCATGTAGGGGAAACGCCAAAAGTTACCAAGCCCTACGGCCGACCCTACTACGGCAAGAAATACGCCAAATTGACTGCTAAAATGGTCTCTAGGTTGTTGCATATTAAATCAGGTTAAGGCCACAAAAGTAAAAAATTTTATGAATAAATGTCAAACGGATTAGTGTTATAATTGTGTTGCATCAAGGCGCGGTCGTAGACTACAAAGGAAAAGGGGTAGGGAAAAACGGCTCCATGTTCGTGTTCTTCCCTAAAAATCTCTTTCCATTGGCGCCAGTCAATGCGCGGGAAAAAGACGTCTGCTTGGGGGGCAGGGGCTTTTACATGGGTAATGTAGAGCTTATTGGCCAACGGAAGCGCCTGTCGGTAGATTTCGCCGCCACCCATGATGAATATTTCACCGGCGGGAGCGGGCTGCGTGGCCAAAGAGATGGCGCGGGGCAGCGAATCTGCGACTTCGATTCCCTCCATGGGAGGAGTAGTCAAACTACGGCTAATCACAATGTTTCGACGGTTTGGCAGGGGACGCCCTATGGACTCAAAGGTTTTACGTCCCATGATGACGCAATGTCCGGTGGTTGTTCGTTTAAAGTATTGCAAATCCTCGGAAATTTTCCAAAGTAGTTGCTGTTGAAAGCCTATGGCGTTGTTGGGGGCAAGAGCGACAATGAGAGAGAGCATGAGTAAGGTGGTTATACGGCAATAGGGGCTTTGATGGACGAATCGGGATTATAGTTTTCCAAAGTAAAGTCGTTGTACTCAAAAGAGAACAAGTCTGTTACCTGTGGGTTGAGGCGCATGGTGGGCAGGGCCTTGGGCCTGCGTTGCAGCTGTGTTTTTACCTGCTCTATGTGGTTGGTATAGATATGGGCGTCTCCAAAGGTGTGGATAAAGTCGCCGGGTTGGAGGTCGCAGACTTGGGCCAACATGAGGGTAAGCAGGGCGTAGGAGGCTATATTAAAAGGTACGCCCAAAAAGAGGTCGGCGCTGCGCTGGTAGAGCTGGCAAGAGAGTTTGTTGTGGGCCACATAAAACTGAAACAGCGCGTGGCAGGGAGGGAGGGCCATATTGTCCAATTCGCCTACGTTCCACGCGCTGACAATGTGGCGGCGCGAATCGGGCTGATTTTTAAGACTGTTGACCAATGCGGCCATCTGGTCAATCTGTTTTCCGTCCGAGGCGGGCCAAGAGCGCCACTGATGCCCATACACAGGGCCTAAGTCCCCGCTGGCATCGGCCCATTCGTCCCAAATGGTAACGCCGTGTTGGTTGAGCCAGCCAATGTTGGTGTCTCCTTTTAAGAACCACAACAATTCATAAATGACTGATTTAAGATGAATTTTTTTGGTAGTGAGCAAGGGAAATCCATCTTGAAGGTTCATGCGCATTTGATGGCCAAAAATGCTGAGGGTACCGGTACCGGTACGGTCGCTTTTGAGCTGCCCATGCTCAAGCGTGTGTTTCAACAGTTCCAAATAACAGTTCATGCAGCAAAAGTACACAATGTAGTTTCAATGAGCAAATACAAATTTGGCCGTTGCCCCAAAAAAGTCGTACCTTAGCGGGCTGATAAAAAATCAAACAGTACCATATCTATGTATAGGACACACACCTGCGGAGAACTCCGCATCACCAATCAAGGCACGGAAGTATGTTTGGCCGGCTGGGTACAGCGGCTGCGTAAATTAGGCGGGATGACTTTTATAGACCTGCGCGACCGTTACGGAATCACCCAACTTACCATTGAGGAGCAGGCCCCTGCCGACCTGCGCGAACTTGCCGATAAATTAGGCAGGGAATTTGTGGTTCAAGCAAAAGGCAAAGTGGTGGAGCGCAGCAATAAAAATCCCAAAATAGATACGGGAGAAATCGAAATTGCCGTGTTGGAACTAAAGGTATTAAACGCGGCCCAAACGCCTCCCTTTACCATAGAGGACGACACAGACGGGGGGGAGGAACTACGGGCGACCTATCGTTATATTGATTTGCGCCGCAATCCCTTAAAGCGGGCTATTATGCTGCGCCACACTATGGCGCAGGAAGTGAGGAGCTATTTGTCGGGGCAACATTTTCTCGAAATCGAAACGCCGGTGTTGATTAAATCAACCCCCGAAGGCGCCCGCGATTTTGTGGTGCCCTCGCGCATGAACCTCGGACAGTTTTACGCCCTGCCCCAAAGTCCGCAGACCTTTAAACAGTTGCTGATGGTGGCCGGCTACGACCGATACTTTCAGATTGTGCGCTGCTTTCGGGACGAAGACCTCCGCGCCGACCGTCAGCCCGAATTTACCCAAATTGACTGCGAAATGGCCTTTGTGGAGCGGGACGATGTCCTCAACGCCTTTGAAGGATTGGCCAAACATTTGTTTAAAAGCGTTTTGTGTGGCTATCTAAGGCATAGTAATCATCCCCGCTATAATCAACCCTTTCCCCGCATCAGTTACGCGGACGCCATGCGTTACTACGGCACGGACAAGCCCGATATTCGTTTTGAAATGAAGATTTGCGACTTGACCTCATTGGCCAAGGGCCATGGATTCCCTGTTTTTGACAGCGCCGATTATGTGGGCGGAATTTGCGTCAAAGGCGCGGCGGAGTATACCCGTAAACAGTTAGACGAATTGACCGAATGGGTAAAGCGTCCCCAAATAGGCGCCAAAGGTTTGGTATATGCCCGCCTTACGCCCGATGGCATAAAGTCCAGCGTGGATAAATTCTATACCCAAGAGGTATTGCAGCAATGGGCTGTCCGAATGGAGGCTATGGAGGGCGACTTGATATTGATTTTGTGCGGAGCAGAGAAAAAGACGCAGGAAGCCTTGGGCGACTTGCGCTTAGAGATGGGAAACCGTTTGGGATTAAGAAAAAAAGACGACTTTGCCCCGCTTTGGGTATATGATTTCCCGCTGTTGGAGTGGGATGATGAAACCCAACGCTTTTACGCCATGCACCACCCCTTTACCTCGCCCAAACCTCAAGACATGGATAAATTCCTAAGCCCTAAAAAAGAAGATTTGGAACAGGTCTGCGCCAATGCTTATGACTTTGTAATCAATGGCGTGGAAATTGGCGGCGGTTCAATAAGGATTCACGATTCGGCGATACAAAAACGGATGTTTGAAGTTTTGGGCTTTTCCGAGGCAGAGGCCGATTATCGTTTTGGCTTTATTATCAACGCCTTTACATACGGCGCTCCTCCTCATGGCGGCATTGCCTTTGGTTTTGACCGCTGGTGTACGGTTTTTGGAGGCTCCGAAAGCATCCGCGACTACATTGCCTTCCCCAAGAACAACTCCGGACGCGATATGATGTTAGACGCGCCTTCTCACATAGACGCTGCCCAAATGAAGGAGTTGGGCTTGGCGAGCGCGAGCGAACGATGAGCAGCGATTAAGGCCCAAAGGTAAACCACTCCTCTACCACATCGCGGTAACGCTTTGAGACGTCAATCTCCACGCCCGAATCGAGCTTCAGCCGTCCCGCCGACATGCCGCATATACCCCTCCTGTTCACAATAAAAGAGCGGTGTACCCTTACAAAACGGTCGTCTAAAACATTACTCCACTGCGTGATATTCATTTTGGTACGGTACTGTTTGCCTCCGGCCGGCCCGGTGGTGTCCCCATCGGAAACAACCACAAATACAATATCATCGCGTGATTCAATATAGGATATCGCATCCACTTCTATTCTGATTTTTTTGCGTTCTGAGGTGAACTCAATAAACCTGCTGCGGGCCTCGTCCACCGAGAGCTTTGCCGCCAAAAACCGTTCCAATCCCCAAAAAGCAAGCAGCAGCAGCCAAATAAAAAGCGGATTGAAGAGGATGGTAGAAGGTTTGGACAGGTTGTAGTCAAGATTGAAAAACAAGAAGTAAACAAGATAAAAAATAAGAAGGTATTCCAGTACAAGTATGATTAACAGAAAATAGATGGTATCCATAATCCCCTTGAACCGGTTTTTAAACGATATAGTGCCTCCGAGGAATTTGGCAAGAAGCGCGCCCGGGAGCATCATCACCGCCAGAAACAGAGCTGCGAAATAGTTGTCCGCCAAACTCATAAAGAGCAGGCTTATCAAACCTGTGGCGGCAAACCAGTAGATTATTTCAAAATAACGCTTCATCTTTTTGGGGTTTCTAAGCACAAATATAAAAACAATGAGGGGTGTTTTGTATCCTATTTTTGCATCTGTGGGGATTTTGCCGTTTAAGCGGGGGATTTAATCAGCCCTAAGTGTACCAACCTAACCCTGCACACGGTATCTTTGCATGATTTTTTTAACCTTTAAATTTTATTTTATGTTCACATTCTTTGTAGAAGGCGGAATCTTTGGAATGACGATTCTGACCATTATTTTGCTGGCCTTGTTGCTGGCTGCTTGGAAAGCGCCCGCATGGGTCAAGGAGATTGGCATTATGGCCCTTGTGGGAGGAGTGATTTTGACTTTATTGGGATTCTATACTGCGGCAGAGGATATACGGCTTGCCGGCGACATCCCTCAGCGTGTTCTTTGGGCAGGTCTGCGCGTAATGGTTATTCCGCTGCTTTACGGACTCCTTATTTACTTTGCATCCTTGATTATTCGCATCATTCAAAAGCCACGGATTTGAGTACCAAAGTCATTACCTTGTCTGTAACGATGTCATTATTGATGGCTTGCAGTCCCAAAACAGCGGGGAAAGTAGAGACCATTGTCTTTGATTACTCAAGCACAACATCTGTGTATCAGTATGACCGGATAGAAGGCATTTCATTAATCCCCTTGCAAACAAACGACCACTGTTTGATTGGAGAAAGCCCCGAACTGCTGCATGTTGGAAACAACGTGTTTGTTAAGCACGGGGCTTCTGCCCATAGGATTGACAGGTTTAGTATTCAAGGACAATACCTTAATAGGATTGGAAGGGATGGCCGAGGGCCCGGCGAGATTTCCGGCTTCATAAGTAGCTGTTTCCTTTATGAGGAAGATATGATTGGCGTTCATGTGTACTCCCGAAACTGTATTCTATTGTACGATTTTGCCGGCGACTTTGTACGTGAAGTTTGTTATGAGCCTTCTGCTTTTATGGTACATGGGCAAGGGTCGAATTTTTGGGCGTTGATGCCACCGCAAACCAATTCTGCACGCCTAATCTGCCTATCGGAAACCGGGGCCATAAAAAACACGATGCTCGAGAGCAAAAAAACCTACATGGCTTCTGCCGACCTTTGGCGCCCTTTCTTTCCAACCAACGGCAAGTTATATATTGGTATGCCCTATGAGAATGCCCTCTATATCACAGAGCGAGACACGATACGTCCTGCCTTTTTTATTGATGCCGGAAAGTACGCGATTCCTCCGGATTTTTACAACAACCCATTGAGCGCATGGACAGCGTTATTGCAAAACGGATATGCGTCCGTGTATAATTTTCTTGAAAGCAACGATTATTATGCACTACAAATAGTTGTGCAAGGAGCGCATGAGGGCATGATTTGGGGCATCAAACACAAGCAAGAAAAAGAGTGGTTCTGGAGCAAGATGGAGATTTTGCAATCCGGTCCGCTTGGGTCTGAATATCATATTGCCGCAATCACAGAAGATAACCGCCTTCTGATACTTATCCCTCCCTACTCTTTAGAGAAGCATCTGCCGTTCATGAAGCATGTATTAAACCCGCAAGTCGCCGCCTCCGTAAAAGAAGACGACAATCCGGTGCTGGTGGAAGTGAGGTTGAGGTAAGGAAACCGTTTTTTGTCAAACTGTAAAACAAATTCCTGTCAAAGTGTAAAACAAATTCTTGTCAAACTGTAAAGCAAATTTGAAATAATTTGTAAAGTGAGGTGATTATTGTATCTTTGCAGAAAAAAAATGGACTATGTATCACGAATCATCGAGTCAGAAATTTGTCAAAAATTAAATGCTTCCGGCGCTATTTTACTAACGGGACCAAAGTCGTGCGGAAAAACAGAAACGGCAAAACAATTTGCAAAAAGTATTTTGCAAGTAGACCAAGACGAACAAGTTCCTGTAATCATGAGTGTTGCCCCAAGAAGATTATTGGCAGGTGAAGCGCCTCGTTTGCTTGATGAATGGCAGGAACATCCCAAGCTATGGAATTATGTGCGTCACGAAGTTGATAATAGGCAAAAAAAAGGGCAGTTCATTTTAACCGGTTCGGCAAATCCGAATGAAGATGTAACACTGCACAGTGGAGCAGGTAGATTTACGGTTGTTGAAATGCAAACAATGTCATGGCAAGAGATGGGTTACTCTTCGGGCTTAATCAGCATGTCGCAATTACTGAAAGGAAACGCATGCTCTATATTTGACAATGGGATTGATATTGAATTGATTATTGAAAGAATGCTCAAAGGAGGTTGGCCTGCTTTGCTCGAATCTTCGCTTGAAGAGGCTACTTTGCTGAACAGGGGCTATATTGACTTGTTGGCAAATATTGACATGAGCAGGGTATCCAACATCAAGCGAGACCCACAGAAAGTGAAATCGCTCATTAGGTCTATAGCGAGAAATATTTCTACTTTGGTTGACAATTCTACTTTGGCCAAAGATGTTAAAACTGTAGAAGATAGTGATTTGTCACGTCCTACCATTATAGATTATGTAGATGCATTATCTCGTTTAATGATTTTAGAAGAGCAGCCGGCATTTAATACGCACATAAGGTCGTCCAATTCGTTACGAAAGTCCCCAAAACGTCATTTTTGCGATGTGTCATTGGCCATTGCCGCTCTAAAATTGAATAAAGAGACATTGTTAAACAACCTCAAGTATTGTGGTTTTTTGTTTGAGTCGTTGGTGTATCATGATTTAAAAATATATGCAAGGGCAAATGATGCCAATGTTTTTCATTACAGAGATTCTACCGGTTTGGAAATAGACGCGATTGTTCAACAAAACAGCACAAGTTGGGCCGCTTTTGAAGTAAAACTTGGGACAGGCATGCACGAAGAGGCTGCGCAAAACTTATTAAATTTCAACAATATCGTAGATAGCGATAAGATGGCAAGGCCCGCATCATTAAATATAATCACGGGAACAGGAATGAGTTATACCAGAGCAGACGGAATTAATGTGATTTCGATGGCTTCGTTAGGAAAATAAGAGGTCTCTGAATAGTTTATTTTGTCGATTGAACAAAAACACACTACTTTTGTGCTGTCAATTGAACAAAACATCATGATAGACAGAGAAACCATAAAGTCGATTATGCTCGACAATCAGGCAGAAGTAACTAAACACAAGGTTATTCCTCGTGATTTTAGCTTTGAAGAGTTTGGCAACTATGTTTTTGTCGGTATCCGCCGTGCAGGTAAATCCTATTTGTTGTACCAGCGCATCCAACAGCTGCTTGCACAGGGCATGGGCTGGGATGAGATGTTTTACATCAGTTTTGACGATGAGCGTTTGGAGGGATTTAAGGCCGGCGACTTCAACCTTCTTTTGGAAATACACCTTGAAATGTACGGCAAACGACCTGTTATGTTTCTCGATGAAATTCAGAATATAACAGGTTGGGAAAAATTTGCTGTCCGGATGGCCAACAACAAACACAGGGTATATATCACGGGAAGCAATGCCAAAATGTTGAGCGGAGAAATCGCCACCACCCTTGGAGGAAGATACATTACCGTACATGTCTATCCCTACAACTTTAAAGAGTTTCTGAATGTCCACGGCATTATCCCCACCAAACAATCACTGCTTGCCACCGAGCAGAGGGCCGAGATAATGAGAATGTTTCATGATTTTTTCTTTTTTGGGGGATTCCCCGAAGGAGCAAAACTGTCGGTCAAACGGGATTATCTGACCAGCGTGTATCAAAAAATATATTTAGGCGACATTGCCGCCCGTAATGGGGTGGAAAATGTTTTTGCCCTAAGGATAATGTTCAAAAAGATGGCCGAAAGCGTCAAACAGCCTTTATCGTTTACCCGTATAGCAAACATAGTCTCATCTACCGGAGCCAAGGTGAGTACCAATACCATAATCAGCTATATTGAATACGCCAAAGCGGCTTGGCTAATCGTTCCGATTAAGAACATTGCCGCCAAATTTTCCGACAGAGAATCAATTCCAAAATACTATTTTGCCGACAACGGCATACTCAATTTATTCCTCTTGGATGGGACGACTTCTTTATTAGAAAATTTAGTAGCCACACACTTGCTTCGTTTGTATGGCAGAGATGATGCGGTTTTCTTCTACCACAACAAAATAGAGGTAGATTTTTATTTACCCGAGCAGGAAACGGCCATACAGGTTTGTTACAATCTGAATAATGCTGACGGAACCTTTGACCGCGAAGTGTTGTCGTTAGTAAAAATAGCCAAAGTGCTTCCATGCAAAAGGCTGATTATAATTACTTTTGATGAAGAGCGCATCGTAGAGGTACAAGGCAGAGCCATTGAGGTTGTACCTGCATGGAAGTGGTTGATTAAAAATTAATTAGTAAATTATGAACATCCATTACGGCTCCAAAATCTTTCTGACGGAGCAAATCAAGGAACTCGACAGGCGGACGCTTTTGGCCCAAAACATTAGCGAGGCGGCGTTGATTGCACGCGCCGCCCGTGCTTTTTTTGATGCAATATACAAGATGTATCCTCCTCCGCGGGAAGTCGTTATCTTTTGCGGTCCGGGGAACAACGGGAAAGACGGACACGCCTTGGCCCCCTTGCTGCAAGAGGCGGGATACAAGGTCGAATTATTTGATTTGATGATTGATGAATCCAAGCCCTTGCCCACGGTTTCTGATTCAACGCTGTTGATTGACGCCCTTTTTGGCGCCGGACTCAACCGTCCGCCCCAAGGAGCAGCCGCAGCATGGGTGGCATGGATGAACAAGGCCTCCGGCATCCGAATCGCCTTGGACATTCCCTCCGGATGGCATGGGGAGGAAAATGTGGTTATAGACCATGCAACCATTGTGCAGGCGCACCACTGCTTGACGCTCGACTTTCCCAAGCTCTCGTTCTTTTTTCCGGAGAGCGCCCCTTACGTGGGGGCATGGCAAGTGGTTCCGTTAGGCTTGGCTCCAGAGGCCATAGATGCGGTAGAGACGCCTTACAGAATGGTATCCCCAAATATAATCTACTCTTTATTAATGCCATTACCCAAGTTTTTGCATAAGGGAGCGGCGGGTCGTGTGCGCCTTTTGGCCGGCTCGGCGGGCATGATGGGCGCCGCTGCGTTGGCGGCAAAGGCCGCCTACCGCAGCGGCGCCGGCTGGGTAGAGCCGATAGTGCCGGCATCGGAGGTTCAGCTCATGCAGATGATGGTTCCCGAGGCGATTGTGAGAAATGCAGACGATTCGGTGGCAACAAACTACAACTCAGCCGTATTTGGCGCGGGGCCGGGCTTGGGCGTTTCTGAGGCGGCGGCCGAGCGACTGCGGGCATTTCTTGAGGTTCAGACCCGTCCCTGCGTATTGGATGCAGACGCCCTTAACATATTGGCAACAAGACCTGAATGGTGGACGCATGTCCCGCAAAACTCCATCATTACCCCCCACGCGGGAGAGTTTAAGCGCCTTGCCGGAGGATGGGAAAACGATTATGAACGACTACAACTCCAACGCCGCTTTGCAGCGCAACATCAGACCATCGTGGTATTAAAAGGCGCCTTTAGCTCCATCGCCTTTCCTGACGGCACGGTATATTTTAATGTTTCCGGCAATCCGGGCATGGCCACCGCAGGCAGCGGGGACGTGCTTACGGGCATCTTGTCGGGATTGCTCGCCCAAGGATTTCCACCACAGGAAAGCGCCCTCTTAGGCGTTTATCTTCACGGACTTGCCGGAGATTTGGCCGCAGAAACATTAGGCGAGCGCTCGCTCATGGCCTCGGATATTGTAAAAAAAATATGCTCCGCCATGCAACATTTTCGATAGTCGTGCATCTAATATAGTGTACAACCTTAAAAT
>Ga0123353_10014472_pt1 | contig 11377 bp, 9 predicted proteins | sample TergutLab28metaG_3_FD_92763 | JGI IMG/M metagenome (GOLD analysis project Ga0123353, IMG submission 92763) | Labiotermes labralis P3 segment gut microbial communities from Petit-Saut dam, French Guiana - Lab288 P3 | ecosystem: Host-associated > Arthropoda: Insects > Digestive system > Gut ... | reverse complement strand
GGAATTGGAAGTTGCCTCCGTGGGCGATAGTTTGCGGGGTTTGGGGACTGAATGCTGTGCTTGAAGAGTTTTGGTATGTTACTCCCGTCCGGGCGGTAAGTGCCACTGTGTATTGGTTGTCGTTGAGCACAGTAACCGTGACGGTCCCGTTTATAGTGACCGAGGCAACTGTGTAAAGACCGCTTGTCGGAGTGAGAGTCGTTGCAGAACCACCCGATGGTGTGTACGTTACCGTCAGTCCCCTGCGCTGGGAGCGTTGTGCATCTACGTTAATTCGGAATTGAAATGCATTCGTAGTCGCGTGATTGACCGTCTGGTTACCGGTCAGGGTTGCACTGTCCGCAGAGTTCCTGTAGGTCACGCCGGTTCTTGCAGTTAACGCTACTGTGTATTGATTGATGTCCAGTGACGTTACTGTGACAGTACCGTTTGCAGTAACCGAGGCAACCGTGTAAATGCCACTTGCAGGTGTAAGGGTCGAGCCGTTGTATTGAACGATAAGGTTTCGTCCTTGGCTGTAGGCTGTGTCAAGACCAATCCGGAATTGAAATGCGTTTGTTGTCGCGTGGTTTACCGTTTGCGGACTTTGGGGGCTGAAGGCTACGCTTGAAGTGTTCTGGTATGTAACGCCGGTGCGTGCAGTCATCGTTACCGAGTATTGGTTGACAAGTATTGTTACGTTTACTGTTCCGGCTGCGGAGGCGTTAGGGGTTGTATAGACATTGCTGACATTCGGCGAAAGCGTTGTTGCCGAGCCGCCAGAAGGTGTATAAGTTACCGCGATTCCCCTCTTTTGAGAGTAGGCGGTGGTTCCGTTGACCTTGAATTGGTAACCGGTGCCGTTAACTACCGTTTTAGTTCCCGAGAAAACAGCATCATTCGTCTCGGCGTACGTGTGAGTTGTTGCATTTGGGGTAAAAGTAACAAGCCAAGTGTTTACTGATTCAGCCCAAAGTACCGTGTCACCTGTTCGCCCAACCATGTTCGATGTGGTAGCAATTGTACCATTCGAGCTTCCTATACGCCATTGGATGAAATTTTTACCCGCTGTTGTACCTACCGGCGCAAGAGGAGCCCCTGTCGGCGCGGTGAGGCGCGCTGTATAGTCCGATGCTATGTCTGCAATAGTATATGTTGTCGCGGTCTTTGACCAGCTTGCAACACCGTTCATGTTGTATGTAAGATTATAGGTTACTACTGTACCCGTTGCCGCAATTGTAACGTCGGTTGTCACGTCAAAGCACTGCATCGTTACTTTTCGGTTGGAATCCGTAAACCATGCTTTCCAGTCCATGCTTGGGTGAGTGCGCATTGCCCCGCTTGTTGCTGCTGATGCGTCTTGATAAATCAAACTGAATATGTTGGTTCCGCCAAGTGTAAGTCCGGTTATCGCATATCCGTTACCTGCATCAAATACAAATGTGGTTGCCCCGGGACTGTTGGCTTCGACCGTTATTGTCTTTATACCCGGTCCGCCCGATTGAACCAATTCGGCAAGGATTTCTCCATCCTCGCCCACGTTAAGCGGCCCCGCGCTTTGGACAAATCCGGCACGAGCCCCGGGCTCTTCATCGACGGTTAATACCTCAAGTGTTTCTGCGGAAACGGTACTACTGTTCTTGTTGTTTTTCTGGGGCGCTGTTACGCCGATAAGCGTTACACCAATACATAGTACAAAAGCGCATGCCAGCCCCATCAAAAGACCAATCAATCTTTTTTTCGCCACAGGAAATTTCTCCTTTGTTCTCTTTTCGTGAGTATACATACTTAAGTATCTACATTTAATAAATTGTTATGTCAAATAAAATAAGGCACTTTTTTAAAAAAAAAGTCCCGTCTTGTTAAAGTTCCAGCAACGACGGTGCGTCACGGAAATCGTCCGGATTGACGTTGTTTTGCGGATGCCATGCCCAGCCGTGCCAGCCATATTCCTCTTTCAAAGTTTCTTGGATACGTTTATAGATGAGTGCGCCCTCGCGCACTATGTCTTTTCGTCCGTACCCTGCCGTAACGTCGGCGTCCGATTGGTCAATGGCGTGTTGTATTCCGCATTTCAGGACATGGGCTTTTCCTTCGATTTTGTCGGCAAACTTTACAAGGCGGGCCTCGGGAGTTGCCTTTTCTTGGTATGAATGCCACAGGTCAAACACGAATCTGCCGTGTTGCTTGGCAAGTTTTTTGACCTTTTGGCGCTCGATTGTGTCTTTAACAATTGCAAGGTCGCCATTTTCCCAAACGGCATAGGCGGTGAAGTCTTTTTGCATACCAAGTTCGCCAATGTCATGCGCAAAAGTAATTGCACGCACCAAATTTGGGTCAAGATGAGCAAGGTTAATTCCGTTGTCACTTTCCATTTGCCGAACAAGCAATGGAATAAGCCTGTCAAGTGATACAACATGTTCAAGCGTTGTTTGATGGTATTGCGGATTTTCAATATAACGAATGGTTTTTCCAAGTCCGGCCGCCAATTGTTGTAGGGCGGATATTTGCTGTTGCGTTACTTTGAGCATATTATCGTTCCAACCTTTTGGCCTACCGCGTCAATCGCGTTTGCAAGGGACGAGATTACCGCCACCCTGTTTTTGCCCGATTCGGCAAACATAAGGGCGGCCTTGATTTTTGGAAGCATTGAACCGGATGCAAAATGTCCCTCTGCGATGTATTTGCGTATTTTGGCGGGAGTGCATTTGCCAATCTTGGTTTCGTTTTCCCGTCCAAAGTTAAGGCAAGCATTGGGAACTTCGGTCAAAATTACAAGCATATCCGCGTCCAAATCGCGTGCCAGCACCGCACTTGCAAGGTCTTTGTCTATTACCGCCTCTACCCCTTTGGTGGCATCGTTTTCGGTAATAACCGGGACTCCCCCACCGCCGCAAGCGATTACTATGTCGCCGCTTGCCACAAGGGTTTTGATAATGTCAATCTCTAAAATCCGGGTCGGTACAGGCGATGGTACAAGGCGACGGTTATCACGCGGCCCAATCGGTTTTGTCGGATTTTCGAATGCGGGGTCGTCCGCACACACAAGACATTGGGTAGTTACGGTGGCGACGCCTTTTTTTATATCTTTGCCGTGAACGGCGTTTTGCAAACATTGTTGAAGTTGGTAACCGATGTACCCTTGGCTCATTGCCACGCACACATCAAGCGGCATATCGGGGTTATTTTGAAGGATGCGTCCGACTTGGGGGCCGTTGCCATGCGTGATAATCAGTTCATGGCCGCACGCGATGAACTCTGCAATACTTTTGGCAGTTTGGCGGGCGATTTGATATTGGGAATTGGCGCCTGGAGGTAATGTTGCACTTTCAAGTGCGTTTCCACCAAGAGCAAGCACTATACGTTTCATCAGGTAATTATATACTCTTTTTTCTATTGACGCAAGCGGTATTATATGGTAAATTGGGGGTTATTGGTGAGGCGCACGTTGTCATCGCGGACGAACTTTGATAACTTAATTACTTTGTTTTGTTGAAATTACTTTGGGCTGTAGCTCAGTTGGTTAGAGCACCGCTCTGATAAGGCGGTGGCCGGTGGTTCAAGTCCACTCAGCCCAACCACGGGGTTCATACCCCGCCAACGAAACGTCGTGGGGGATTAGCTCATCTGGTAGAGCGCCTGATTTGCAATCAGGAGGTGAGCGGTTCAAGCCCGCTATCCTCCACCAGGGGTGCGGGGACATGGTTCACTTGTTGAACCATATCCTCCACCAATCGTTTCGTTGAGTTACAGGGGAGTCGCCATGTTTGACCCCAAAAAAATCACCGATAAAAACACCATCTGGAAGTGATGGTGTTTTTTTATGCATCAGACCAAAAATATTATACTTTGCCCCGCGCCTGAAGGCGTCTTTTTGCCGCAACAGCATTTTGGCGCAGTTCGCCTTTTTTCCTTTTCTTTCGTTTTCGTTGCATAAGGTGAAAAATAGCATAGGTGAATAATAAAGGCAAACAAATAAACCGTCATAGTGTGTAAATATTAACTATATTATCTGAGACATTCATATGCCGGCCTATTGACAGTTCTGATATTTTTTGATAGTTTTGGGCATTTAATAGGAGGAGGAATTTACTATGAAAATAAAAGTGTTTGTTCTGAAAACCTGCGCAATACTAATGTCTGTAACAGTTCTACTTGTTACCAGCGCCTGTAGCAATAAAATTGACCACAAAAAAGACTATCGGGTAAAGGATATCGTTAAAACGAATTCAGAATTTGATACCAAAGCGTTATTCTCAACAAAAATCGAATACGAGGATGTGGAGTTTGCTTTTCCTGAATCATGTAAGGGCATACGTGCGATTAAATACAACGGTGTTGATTACTTAGGCCAACCTACTCGGATTTTTGCACACATAGGTATTCCACAAACCCCTATGCCAAAAAACGGGTATCCTGCAGTGGTGCTTGCCCATGGTGCAAGCGGCAGAGCCTTTGCAGAGTGGGTCAAAGAATACACCGACAGGGGCTATGTTGCTATTTCACCTGATTTAGACAGTCAACAAAGTACGGCTCTTAATACTTGGTATCTAAATCCAGAAGGAGGTGCCAGAGCATATAACATGCGTGAGGATGTTAGTGGTGACTTTAAAGATTCTTCTTTTTACTTCAATATTTCAAACCTCATTCTGGCCAATAACCTTTTAAGGTCTTTGCCGGAAGTGGATTCGAAAAACATTGGCTTGTGCGGTGTATCGTGGGGCGGGATGTATGCGCTTATCGTGGCGGGCATAGATAAAAGATTTGAAGCGTTCACAATATTTTATTCCTCGGCTTTTATTGAAAGAACTCCATTTGGAGATGGACACTTGCATGGTTTTACGCCCGAGATGATGGAAACGTACAAAACTCTTTTTGATTCCCAGACATATATTCCTTATAGTGCTCGTCCAATGCTGTTTACTTGCGGAACCGATGACGGCATATTTTCCATGAAAGAAATACAGAATACCGCCGATATCACTCCAGGGAAAGCATTTTATTCTTACAAATACTCTATGCCGCACGACCACGAGACCGGTTGGTGGTCTCTTGAACAATTTGCATTTTTCGACCATATACTGAAAAATGAAAACAGTATGATTATCACAGACAATATAGAAATCAAGGATGGAATAGCCCGGTTCTCTTACAAAGGCAATCCCAGAATCGAAAATGTGCAAATGGTTTATACAACAAACGATGTCAGCAAGGGAGCCCATTGGAACTGGAGCACAAAATGCCTTAGCACCATTGAATTTATGGGTCAAAATATATTTGCAGTTTTACCCGAGAATACAACTGCTATATTCTTTGAAATTACTGATAACAACAATGTAACAGTAAGCACAGAGATTAAATATGTTTAAGGTATAGGCACTTTGTTAAGCATGAAAAAAATATTATCTCTCGCAATAATTGTTGGTATATGTTGTGTCTTTGTTGGATGTACTCCCCCCGCTTTGAACAATGAATCAGTTGTTCCTGCTCCTGTTTCCTAGTAATAAATTTCCACGAAATGGAAAGTCAACTGCTTCCAAAGCAATTGCCGAGTATTTTGACCTAAAAAATGTACCTAGAAATGTACTTTTTGACATTTCACAAGAAAACACATCTTTATAGTGTAGTTGACAAATTAACGGAAACACTATATACTGTGCTCTATCCTAAAGGGGAGTCGCCAAGCGTGTAAGAACCTGCACTACGTGCAGAACCTTGCCGCTCGGCTTAGTCCCCCACTCCGTAGGGGAGTCGCCAAGCGGTAAGGCATCAGACTTTGACTCTGACATGCGTTGGTTCAAATCCAGCCTCCCCTGCCAAAAGACCTTGACTCTGACATGCGTTGGTCTCCTCGGCATTCGCCTGCGGGCTTCGCGCAAATCCAGCCTCCCCTGCCAAAAGACTTTGACTTTTTTTATTTGGCAACAATCTTTTCGACTTTGCGTTTTAATTTTTCGGGGTTGGCGGTCTCTTTGCACCGGAATAACTTTTCATGTGCCTTGGGGTTAACGCCTTTACCGATTCCAAGCTTGGCAAACTTTTCGTTCATTCTGGCGTCTCCGCTGTCCAAGATTACTTGGGCGTGTGCCGAGACATCTGCACCGGGGACGTCTTTTGCGAATTTAAAGTTTTGGTATAAGTCCCCGCTGTCAAGTACCACTTGGGCGTGTGCCTCGATGTCCGTGCCGGGAATGTGCTTTGCGTATCGTTTGTTTATTTCGGCGTCACCGTGTTGAATGATTACCCGGCCAAGGGCAAGAACATCCGCGCCGGGCAATTTTGCAAACACGTAACAATACCACGGGTTTTGTGATTCAATCACCGCCGATTGCGCCTTTTGGAATAAATCGGTATCTTTGGTCCCGAAGGTAAGAAAATATTTATAAAGTTTGTTGAACTTTTTTTCTTTCACGTTACTATGATATCAAAACTTTTCTTTTGGGCAAAGCGAATTATTTGCGCTTTAGTCATGCAGTCTAATATTGCTTTGCAAAAAACCGTTTAAGTGATATATCATGCTTGTGACCATCTTGGGGTACGAGTTTACAGTGATGCAATTGTTTTTTGCGGGACTTGGGACTGCGGTGGTTTTGGCGGTCGCACTTATAAGCGCGTGCTTTTATGTGGGGGCAAGACGCCGCCGCCAAGTAAGACTTGTTAAAAAGCACAGTATACTTTACAAGAAAATCCTTGACGTTAATGACCGCGTAGAGTTCGGCCAGTTTCAACCCGAATACAAATTCGCACACCATTTCGACAGCAAGAAGACTTTTGACCGTGCCAACCCGCGCGAGGTTATGGCGGAACAAATACGGCGTAACCTTGGCGCCGTGGATATGCTTGTCGACCATATTGAACAGAACCGGGAAGTTTACGAAATATATGCAAAGGTTTATTGCCAACTTTGGCAGTATTTAGGTCTTACCAGTGTGGAAGGCTTACGCGCCGGCATGTCACAGCGCAAGTTCAATGATATCGAAAAGAAACTGTTCCACAAGCATCACAAAAAACCGAACCTTGAAATAAAGTTTATTCTTGTCAAGCGGTGCTTTGCGGATAACTGTAATTACGAGACCACTATTACATTTGAATATGCGGCGTTTAAAGAGTGCTTTGTCGCGGCAGGCGGGAATATAAGGCAAAAACAGTACACCGAAGGACAAGAAAGGCCAAGCCAAAAGCAACAAGAACAACAGCAACAGCAATACCACCAACGGTACCAACAACAACGCCAACAGCAAAGCGACAGCCAATCTCAAGGGGCGCATTATCGCAAGTCAAGCGAACCGGCGCAAGAAAAAAAGGTTTACACCGAACTGTATCGTACCTTGGAAGTCCCCAATACCGCCACCGCCGAGGAAATCAAGGCGGCGTATCGGAAACTTGCAAAAATGTATCATCCCGACCGCAATCCCGGCGGAGCGGAAAAGTTTAAGACCATAAGTGCCGCGTACGAGGTGCTTTCAAGTGAGGCTAGGCGGGCGCTCTACGACCGCGAGGGGACAACATAGGTTTAACTGTTGTGACGTGAACCTTTTGACACACGGCATCGCGACCCTTTTCAATGGGGCGTCCGCGAGCGTCAAGAACATTTTCATTTGGCTTAAGGTGGTGGTACTTGGTTACGCCCGTTGAAAGGTTGGTGACGCTGTATGACACGTTTTTGCGTGATACGATGAGGTTTAAAACCCCCGACGCGGTACCCGCGTCACCCCCTTTATAAAAGGGGGAACTGTCTGCCTCGAGCATTTGGGAAAAGTAGTATACAACGTCATTCGGAACCCTTACCCTGTCGATAAAGAAAACGAACACACCCGCCCGAACAAGATTTTTTGCGTCATTGCGGTTGGTGAAAGCCGCGATATATTCCCGTACAACATCATTTTGTGACGAGTACAGGACAACAACGTTAATATGCCCCGCCGTCCGCGCGATTGCGTGGAATCGGGAAAAGTTGTCAATTACGGTGAACAGTTCTGTGGGCTCTGTCACGTCGTATACCATCGTCGGCAGGTAAAGCGTCGGCACATGGCGCACTGCGGCGGCATAGCGGTTGCCAAGTTTCTCGCCCGTAATAAACCGCGAGAAACAGGCCCGGGAATACAGTTTTTCAATTTCTTGGTTTTCGGCAATTTGCTGCGACGTTTGTAAATAGTCAAGCCGCGCGCCTTGTTTGCGCAATTGCGCGGTAATTGTTTGGGCTTCTTGTTTTGTTTTGGCGTGCAATATAAAGATTTTTGCACCGTCTTTTACATTAATGTAAAGAATAAGTTCTTTTTCTTTTTGTGCCAATGAATTTTCAAAGCTGACACGCGCACCATGGACAAAGACTGCAGTCACGGTATTGTTGCAGGTACAGAAAAAAGTGTCCGAAGTATGTCCAACGGTGCATTTCATTTTGTCGGGGGCAAATGTATACGTAAAGCGGTGGTTTCCGCGGATTTCGAAACACCGGACGGGCAAGGTGTTGTCGGTGTAGGTCTTGATTTCTGCCCCGCCGTCCGTTTTAACAATGTACGAGTGTGAAAAGCGCGTACATGATTCGCGCGGAACAAAACCGAGGCGGGTATACCGGAAGTGCGGCTGGCGGATTGCGAAAAGCCGCCGTTTGGACAGGCGGAACACACGGATTACGCGTACCGGTTCTTTACCGAATACGTATAACAAGTTTTTGTAAAGTTGCCGCCTTGTAAACCCGTCGTAACATGCGGCGTACAGGTTGCTTGCCGCATAAAGGTACATTAACTTTTGGAACGGGTCGCGTGAACGGACAAGTATATGCGGGTCGGCACGCAACTTTGCCATCCATTCAAGATACAAGACCGGAACCTTGTGCCGTCTTGGCATGATTAACTTCATACGGTTAAAGATTTTAATTTCGCGATTAATTTTACCGAAAACTTTTGCGTCAAACCGGTTCCCGCGAAGTTTCTTAAGGCGTACAATCTTTCGGGGCACAAAGGAAAAAACCGCAACGGCCACAAGCAAAAGCACAAAAAAACATGCGTACAACATATTGAAAGTATTGCCAACTTGTGATATACTACCCTGTTAATCAGACGGTCGCACACGTCACAAGCGTGTGAGGAAAGTCCGAGCACCGCATGGCGAAGTGCAGGCTAACGGCCTGCCGTGGCAACACGAGGGATTAGTGCAACAGAAAACAAACCGCCGAAACGTGTAATGGCGTGGCAAGGTTGAAAAGGTGCGGCAAGAGCGCACCGCGCCGGTGGCGACATCGGTGGCAGTGTAAACCCCACTTGGTGCAAGGTTAGACGATTGGATTCAAACGCAGCCAGCGTGCCAGTCGCATACACCGCGCGAGCCGCATGGCAACATCCGGCCAAGATAGATGACCGTTCCACGACAGAACTCGGCTTATGACTTAACCGCAAGGACCCCCGCAAGGGGGTTTTTGCGTTCTCTATATCACTATTGCAATTTTGTTGTTCTTGTGATATATTGCTTGTAATGAAAACAGATAAAATCACAGAAAATCAAGAATACCTAAGACGCGTCGGCATGGCAATCAGAGCGCGCCAAATCAGCGTACACGAAGCAATCCAGGCAAGCACAATCAGACACCAAGACTTTAGTTATTTACTTGCGGAAAAATTGCCCTTTCCCAACCATACACTTGTCGCAACGCATGAGGTTGATGGCGACGAAGGGAAAAAGAAAACCTTGGGGTTACAAGGCGTAATAAAAGCAGACGAAAGTGACATTATCTTGAGACACTTTGCACCGGAAATTTATAAGAAAGTATTGACCGCCATAATGGGCGGGCACAGTCCACACAAATTGTTCGCGTTCAACGACGCACGCGCAAGCGAGGTCAACTCCGCGGAAACAAATCCGGAAGAGGTACTGCGCACACTTAAATTTCACATGATTGATTTTAGTGAAAACGGCGCACACTTTACACCTGTTGGCAAGAAAATCTTATTGAACGATGGACTGGGCAACAACCGCGTGCGCACATGGATTGACATTGACAACACCATAAAAGATATCGCCGTCGATTTGATGAAAGAAAATCTTTCTATTTCTTAAGTTTTTTAACTTCTTCCTCGACCGTGTAGGGTTTTTCGACCATGACGTATTGCTTGCGCAGGATTGTCTTGCGGAAAAGTTTGATAAGACCTCGATAATACAACACGATAAGCACAACGTCGATAATCAGGATATTAACGAACATGATGACTTCTTGGATTGGGCGGTCTTTTACAAAGAACGCGCCGATGTACGGGTAACTTAGGATAAGGGCGACTTCGATTGCGCGGCATGGAAGAATTATAAGCAGGAATGCCCAGAATTTTAACTTTGATGCCCCGCATATCATGCACATGAAGTCGTTGGGCATAAACGGGATAAGAAACAAACCGGGCAGCACCGTGGTGCTTTTGTTTGTGACAAGGTTTAAATTCTTTTCGACCTTTTCTTTGCCGAATATCCAGTACAGCAATTTGCGTCCGCCAAGCCTGCCTACCCAAAACAGCGTAATGCCCGACAACCACACGCCCACCAAACAAATCGGGTACACAATCCAAAAGTTTTTATTGAAGGCAAGCAACGCAACAGTGATGAACAGTGTGGTGTTGCCCGGGATAACGAATAAACAAAGTGCCTGCAACACAAATAATGCGACAAAAATTACATAGACCCAGCCGCCCATGTTGCCCATCTTTGCGGACAAGCCGCTTGAACTTAGGAATCCAAGATAATCGAACAGAAAGTAACATCCCGTTGTAAAGCCGCCGACGATAACAAGGACGACGGTGAACTTTATAAGGCTTACTTTTGCCTGGGGGGAAAGTTCAAGTTTGAACTTTCGCTTTTCTTTTGGCTGCGGGGGTAATTCGGTTGTGACATTTTCAGACATATAGTTATTATATCACCAAAAAAGAGCGTTTTCAAGTACCCGCTCTTTTTTAACGCTTGGCCATGGGTTTGCTTGCTACGCTCGCTATGACGGCTCTTTTACTCCATTATGGAGATGTAGACGTTGTCGATGTCAAGGTCGGGTTGGACGCTTTGCAGTATTGACATTATCTTTATTGCCTGGATGCTGTCGATGTTACTGTCCCGTTTTATCAGCACATTTACAAAGCCGTTGGATTTGTTGACAAGGACGTTTTCATAGTTCTCGGCAAGGATAAGGCCTTCCGCTGCGGTTTCGAATGCGACGTTGCCGCGGATTTCAAGAAGTTTCGCTTCGGCACTTGCAACTGTTTCGGCGTTGGCACTTGTGGCGATAAGGTTTTCATAAACCATGATGTCGCGGGTGCGTTCATCTGCGCGGGTGTTACGGAACATGGTGAACAAGTCGGTCTCGGCGTGGGTGCCGGCCTTTTGGGCGCCGCCTCCGCTGTTCAGGGCAAAGTTCAGGTATCCTGTG
>Ga0123353_10014471_pt1 | contig 11378 bp, 6 predicted proteins | sample TergutLab28metaG_3_FD_92763 | JGI IMG/M metagenome (GOLD analysis project Ga0123353, IMG submission 92763) | Labiotermes labralis P3 segment gut microbial communities from Petit-Saut dam, French Guiana - Lab288 P3 | ecosystem: Host-associated > Arthropoda: Insects > Digestive system > Gut ... | reverse complement strand
AATTGAAGAGGCCATCTAACACAAAGATCGAATTAACTTAAGCTTCAATATTGATAAAAAGATCTATTTGGTTTCCGGAATATATTCTTCGCTCTTCTTAATGGTTGCCGCATAAATGCTGTTAATTATTCCCATTATGGCGCTAAGGGCAAACAGGATTTCAATGCCGGTAACTTTCCAAATCCATCCGCCGATAAGGGCGATGATAATGCTTATAAGGTGGTTTACCGAGAGGCCGGTGGATATTGTAGCTGTAACTTCCTCCTGGCTTGAAGCAATGCGCTGTACATAAACGTTACTCGCCATGCTCGCTATGGAAATTATCGAATCAAGGACAAAGTTTACACATACCACAATAAAGGCAATATTGTGGGGAAAGATCCTGTGCGAGAAACCATAAAGCATGCAGACCACAACCAGGATGAGGGTGTCTGCGACCAAAACCACTTTGTAGCCAAGCTTGTCGATGATCTTGCCGGTAAGGGGGGCAAAGAATATTCCCGCTCCCGCGCATGCGGCAAAAAGAAGGGACATTATTGAAGGATCGGCTCCGTAGTGAAGGATCAGAACGTAGGGAGCAAAGGTGATGAAAATCTGCTTTCGTCCCCCGTAGAAAATTTCCAGAATATAGTACTTTTGAAATTTTTTGGCAAAATAAAAACGCCGTCTTTTTTGTTTAAGGGCGGTTTCCTTTATTGCAAGAACCGTAAGAGCTGCCGCTATCATAAGGGCGGCAGAAATGCCAAATATCAGCCTGTAGCCCAATATGTCGCCCCGCTTAAATCCAAGCCTGCCAAGAAGAAAGAAAACTCCCATTACAATGAAAAAGCCCAATATTTGGCCCAGCTGGCCTATGGAACTGGTAATCCCGAGAGAGGCTCCGGTTTTATCCCGCTTTGCGAGGTCCATGGAAATGGTGGATCTTACCGGCATAATTATGTGTTCCCCAAGGCTGAATAGCACCACAAAGAAGACCACTATAAACTTTGTTCGAAGGAGGTCGGTGGTACTGATTAAAAGTCCCACCAGGCCCGCAAAAGACAGAGCTACGCCAATTTTGAAAATGCGGCTGTCCGAAAACCTGTACATCAGGGCAAGGATAAATATGATAAGAAGTCCGGGTGTCTCCCTGAAAAATTCCACGATTCCCCGTTCAAAGGGGGTTATGCCCATGATTTCAGCCAGGTAGTTGTCCTGAATTCCCCGGTAGAGTCCATAGGAAACTCCAAAAAGCACAATGACGCTCAAAAAACGGGCTATTTTTACATCGCTCCGGTATATATCTGCAAAAAGGGAAAGTCGCGGTAAAGGCATAAAACGATTATGACTTATTTATGACTTTTTGAATAGCATATTTTATGGTATAGTATTATAGTATAGTTAAAGCTTTATAAGGGGTTTCCAATGAAAAAAATGTTAATTTTATCTCTGATATTTTGCCTGCTGGCAGCTGTGGTTTTTGCTTCCGAAAGCGACGGAATTTTTTCGTACAGGGTTGGTCAGTTTGAGGTTTACATGCTTGTTGGAGCCGAGCGCGAGGGAAATGCCACCATTATTCCCGGTGCAAATGACGCTGTTTTAAAGAGATTTATTCCCGCTTCCGGTTTTATGCACGCCACCAATGCCTTTCTTATCAAAGCTCCGGGCAGAAACATTCTTGTTGATACTGCATTCGGCGGCCCCATCTTCGAGAAATTGGAAAAGCTGGGAGTAAAGCCGGAACAGATTGATGCTGTGCTCCTCTCACATTTACATGGCGACCATATCGGCGGCCTTCAGGCAAACGGCAGGCCCATTTTTCCTAATGCAAAAATATATCTTGACAGCAAAGAACGGGATCATTTTACAGGAATTGCCGTTAATCAGGGAGCGGTCGATGCACTGCGCGCCTATGGTTCATCGGTAATTACTTTTGATGCCCTCCCCATCGGACCTGTCTATAAAGAGATACTCCCGGGAATCAGCGCCATAGCCAATTATGGGCATACACCCGGGCATACAGTCTTTTTGGTGGAAAGCAGGGGAGAAAAACTTATCATCGCCGGAGATTTCCTTCATGTTGCTCTGGTACAGTTTTCCTTACCGGAAATTTCCGCCACTTTTGATATGGATCAGAGGGCCGCAGCTTCTTCGCGTACCCAGATTATGGACTATGCTGCCAGGAGAAGGATACCTGTCGGCGCCATGCATATTGTTTATCCGGGAATCGGCATCGTTGAAGCTGATGGATTTGGTTTTAAGTTTGTTCCTTTGAAATAAAAAGGAAACAAATTTAGTACCGGTTTGTTTAATGAGCAGGAAAGCAGCTTTTTTTGCAATTTTGATTGTCTCGCTTGGCTTTGTTATTAATTCCTGTTCCAAAGACAAAAATTTACCCGCTTTTGATATTAACTCAATAAAATCCTTTCATGACATACCCGGTATTACAGCGGAGGAAATAGCCTCAATTGAAGCTCTCAAGACTGTAAGACGTAGTCTTTACTTCGGAACAGTATATTCCTCCGAAGCGTTCATTCTGCCCAATGGGGTTTACTCCGGTTATTTATCCAGGTTTTGCGAATTGCTTACAGAACTTTTTGGTCTGTCTTTTTTACAGATTTTCTATCCTCTGGATTCCCTTGCTTGTGATTTTGAAAACGGAACTGTCGATTTTATGGATGCGCTCACTCATCCCGCCGAAAGAAGGCAAGAGTATTATATGAGTCTTCCGATTGCCGATCGCCAGGTTGTAGTTTTTTCATCCAGGAACTCGCGGAAAATGGAAGCGCCACGGGATCTTGCGGATCAAAAAATTGGTTTTCATTCGGATTGTACCGCGTCAGAATCAATTCAGAGATTATACCCTTCGCTGGCCTTTGAATCCATTTTTTTTGATGATTATTTCGATGCGGCCTCCGCATTGGAAGATGGTTTGATTGACGCCTTAATCTGTAATACTGCGGAATCCTATTTTTTGATGGATTATCCTTTTTTCCGCTCAAACAGAATTTTTCCTCTTGTATATTCCTCGGTTTCGCTGGCCGCCAGGAAACCTGAGCTGGAACCGGTTATCTCGGTGTTGAACAAATACCTTGTTTCCGGAGGGATTGATAAACTCCACAGACTTTACAATGAGAGCCTTCTCGAATATGCAAGGTTTGAACTCAACTATCATCTGACAAATGAGGAATACGATTATCTGGTTCGTCATCAGCAAAGCGGCCAGGGTTTGCCCATCGCTCTTGAACCCGATAATTATCCCACCAGTTTTTTCAATGAAGCAGAGGGGAAATTCCAGGGAATAGCCCCCGATATTTTGGCGGAATTAAGCGGTTTAACAGGTATTAAATTTCAGGTAGTTACAGATATAAATTCTACCTGGGGAGGAATTCTTAAAAAGCTGGAAGCCGGAACTGTTGTACTTGTATCGGAAATGCTGCATACGGAAGGACGGAAAGATTCTTTTTTATGGTCGGAGCCGTTTTCTTCTTCAAATTATGCATTTCTGTCAAAAATTGATTATCCGCATCTGGAAATTAACCAGATACCCAGAGTAAAAGTCGGGATCGGAAAAGGATCCGCCTATGAAGAACTTTATAATCACTGGTTTTCCGATAATTCAAATGTAAAGTATTATTTATCACAGGGCGAACTTTTGATTGCGCTTGAAAAAGGCGAGATAGATTTGGCTTTTATGTCAAGCAAAGCTCTTCTTTACATGGCGAATTACAGGGAGAAATCGGGATACAAAATAAATGTTCTTTTCGGTGCTCCAATGGAAGAGTCCCGTTTTGGAATTAACAGGGATCAGGAAATTTTATGTTCGATTATTTGCAAAGCCCAGCAGTATATTGACAGCAACAGAATATGGCTTAACTGGTCCAACCGGACTTTTGACTATTCAAGAAAAATGGCGGAAACCAGAGCATTCCATATTACCATTATTGCCATGTGTTTATCCGTGTTTTTTCTTGTTACCGTCGTTTTATTGATTATCAATATAAAAACCAGAAACCTTTACAAAAGTAAAATGATAACCCTGTCTACGATTTACAAATCACTGCCGGATCTTGTCTACAGCAAGGATCTGAACGGAAAATATACCAGCTGTAACAGCAGTTTTGAAGAATTTGTAAATCGAAAAGAATCTGAAATAATCGGCAAGACGCCGTTTGATGTGTATACAAATCAGGAAGTTGCGCGGGATTACCATAATACCGACAAAAGTGTAATGGAAAGAAACTATACCAACAAAACAGAGCGATGGGTTACATATATGGATAATTCACAGCATTTGCTGGAGATTATTATGGAACCGCTGATTAAGAATGGTAAAGTGATTGGTATGCTGGGTATTTCAAGGGATATTACGGATCATAAAAAGGCGGAATCAGATGCAAAGGAGGCGTCAAGGGCCAAGAGTGACTTTTTGGCGAGAATGAGTCACGAGATTCGTACTCCCATGAATGCCATAACCGGTATGACAGAACTGGCCCTCCGTTCCCATGATTTGCATGACGCCCAAAAGCATATTTTGACTGTTAAGCAGGCCAGTGCACATTTGCTTAATATAATCAATGACATACTGGATTTTTCAAAAATAGAAAAAGGAAAACTGGAGATTGTTACCAGTGAATATAATTTTACTTCCCTCATAAATAATGTAATAAGCATCATAAGGATGAGGCTTATTGAATCGGAAGTTAAATTTATTGTAAATGTTGACAGCAATATTCCAAATAATCTGATTGGCGATGAAACCAGAGTCAGGCAGGTTATGCTTAATGTTCTGATTAATGCGGTTAAATATACGGAAAAGGGATTTATTTCACTGAATATAGGCAGAAAGGTTATTGGTGAAAACAAAATAAATCTCATAATAGAGATACTTGACAGCGGGAAAGGAATAAAAAGCGAAGATGTCAACAGTCTGTTTCAGGAATATGTTCAGCTTGATTTTGGCAAGAAAAGTCTTGAAGGGGTTGGGCTGGGACTTGCAATTACCAGGACAATTGTGGAAAAGCTCGGCGGAAAAATCACTGTTGATTCTGAATACGGTAAAGGCAGCTCGTTTATAATTACTCTGGCACAGAAAATTAAATCTTTTGAACCGCTGGCAATTGTCAAAAATCATCAGGAATTTGCTATTTTATTATATGAAACAAGGGATGTATATTATAATTCAGTAATAAATACCTTTGAGAACCTGAACCTGAAATTTAAACTGATTGCAACAGATACGGAATTATTACAGGAAGTGCAGACAAAAAAATATAATTATATTTTCACTACGAATATGCTCTATAAAAGAAACAGGGAATTATTGCTGCATAACAGCAATATGCTAAAAATAGTTATAATGACCGAATTCGGAGAAACCCTGTTTGACAAGCGGCTGAATACCATTTCCATGCCGGTTTACTCCATTTCCATTGCAAATGTTTTGAACGGTATAACAGATAATTACAGTTATATGGACAGTAATGAACAAATTATCAGATTTTCCGCTCCGGATGCCAAAATTCTTGTTGTAGATGATATCAATACCAATTTGAAAGTCGCAGAAGGTCTGATGGTGCCGTATCAAATGAAAATTGATTTATGCAGCAGCGGAAGGGGCGCAATTGAAGCGGTTAACAGGGAAAAGTATGATATCATTTTTATGGATCATAAAATGCCGGATATTGACGGAATTGAAGCAACCGCAATAATAAGGGGATTTAACGATAAAAACAATTATTTTAAAACTGTACCGATTATTGCTCTGACCGCAAATGCGGTTCTGGGTACAAAAGAAATGTTTATGGAAAAAGGGTTTAATGATTTCCTGCCCAAGCCCATAGATACAATTAAACTGGATACAATTCTGGAGAAATGGATACCTGCAGAAAAGAAAAGCACCAATATTAAAAAAAATGACAAGAATTTAAGCAGTTTTACCGATTTTGAGAAGGAAATTGACATACCTGGAGTAAACGTTAAAGCGGGAATACATTATTCCGGCGGAAATGTAGATCAATACCTTGAGACTTTAAATATATTTTATAATGACTGTCTTAAAAAAATAGAAGATATACAAAAAGCAGTTATGTCCTCTGACTACAAGAACTTTGCCATAGGAATACATGCACTTAAAAGCGCACTGGCCAATATCGGGGCATCTGAATTGTCCTTTGCTGCCAAAACGCTCGAAGAAGCAGCCAACGAAGAAAATTATGAGTACATAAATGATTATATAGAAAGTTTTATTTCAATACTGCAAAAATTACTGGGTAAAATTGAAAAAAACCTTTACAAGTACAGGAAAAGTCAGACTACAGAACTGATGGATGTAAACTTGCTGTTTTCAGAACTAAAAAAATTAAAAAAAGCAATTGATGACATGAATGCCGGCATATTTAATAAAATTATAGAAAATTTAAAAAATAAGTCCCATACGGATAATATTAATGCTTCCATAAACAATATCTCCGACAAAATACTGGAAGGAGAATATGAGGAAGCTTCTCAGCTGATTGATGAAATGGGCAATAATATCTCTGCGGAAGGCAAAGATTAAACTGTAATTTACGAAGGAAACTGGAATCAAATGCTGACAGAATATTTTAGCAAAGAATTTGTATATCTGATGTATTTTACAACATCAGTATCGATTGCTCTCCTGGTAATGATTATTTTTTATATCATTAGATCAAGTAAAATTAATGCCTATAAAAATAAAATGATAACTTTTATGGCTATTTTCAATTCTATACCTGATTTGATATATACAAAGGATATAAACTGCAGATATACCAGCTGCAATGAGAATTTTGAAAAAAGATTTAACTACAGGGAATCGGAAATATTGGGGAAAACGGTTGATGAAATTTATAATTTTCCGGATACGGCAAACAGATTAATGGAAGAAGATAAGAGGGTTTTAAAAGAAAAAAAAATAATCAGATCCGAAGAAATAATGAGTTTTGCCGATAAAACTGTACGAATAATGGAGAATATAAAGGTCCCCTTAATAAGAAAGAACAAGATTATTGGAATTGTGGGAGTAGACAGGGACATAACAGAGCACAGGAAAGCCATTGAGGATGCCTATGAGGCTTCACTGGCGAAAAGCAATTTCCTGGCCAAAATGAGTCATGAAATACGAACTCCAATGAACGCCATAATCGGAATGACAGAACTTGCATTACGGGAAAATGAAGTTGAGCAAATACACAAGCATGTTCTTACTGTTAAACAGGCAGGGACTCATCTTGTTTCCATAATTAACGATGTGCTTGATTTTTCAAAAATAGAAAGGGGAAAACTGGAAATTATTCCTGTTGATTATTTGCTTTCATCGCTGATAAATGATGTGATTAGCATCATAAGAATGAGACTGATGGATTCCCAGATTAATTTCATTGTAAATGTTGAAAAAGCTGTTCCAAATGAATTGTTCGCAGATGTCACCAGGTTAAGACAGATACTGCTGAATATTCTGTCAAACGCCGTTAAATATACCGAAAGAGGTTTTATTTCCCTGTCTGTTGATTATGAGAAGGCCGGGGAAAATAACGGAAGCCTGTTGTTTAAAATTGAGGACAGCGGAAAGGGAATTAAAAAAGAGGATATAAATAATTTATTTGATGAATATGTACAGATGGATCAGGATAAGAACAGAGGTATTGAAGGAATAGGATTGGGTCTGGCAATTACCTGGAATCTGGTCAGGCAGATGGGCGGAGATATAAAGGTTTACTCGGAATATGGAGAAGGAAGTATTTTTACTTTGATCATTCCGCAAACAGCAAGGTCAGAAAAAGTGTTTGCAAATGTAAACGAAAGGGAAAAATTTAATGTTCTTGTATATGATCACAGGGAGATTTATGCAGATTCCATTGCCGAATCTCTGGATAATCTTGAATTAAAATATACTTTGGTAAATAACGACCAGGATTTATATAATAAACTGATGAGCAAAGCATATAATATGATTTTTACTTCATATAAAAACTATAAATCAAACAGTAAAGAAATCAGAAAACAAAAAAACTATATGGAAACCTATATACTGGCGGAATTTGGTGAAGCAATACCCAATATGAATTTAAATATCGTTACAATGCCTGTATACTCGCTTATAATCGCAAATATTCTGAACGGAGTCGATAAAAGTTTTAATTACAGCAACATAAAGGAATATAAAACCAAGTTTATCGCACCTGAAGCAAAAGTTTTAATTGTAGACGATATTTATACAAATCTGAAAGTAGCCGAAGGATTGCTTTTGCCGTATAAAATGAAAATTGATCTGTGTCTGAATGGAAAAGAAGCAGTAAGTTCAGTATTGGAAAAAAAGTATGACATGATATTCATGGATCATAAGATGCCGGAAATGGACGGAGTGGAAGCTACTGTATTAATCAGAAAAATTGAAGGTGATAACAATTACTATAGGGAAGTGCCAATTATTGCCTTAACGGCTAATGCAATGGATGACATTGTAAAAATATTCATGGAAAACGGTTTCAGCGATTACCTGGCCAAACCTATTGATACTTTAAAATTGGACGCATTACTGGAAAAATGGCTGCCCGAGAAAAAAAAGAACAGTGTTTTTGACAAAAAAGAGCAAAATATTGAAGAATCCAGAGTAATTGACGACGATATGCAGATTGAAGGCTTCGATATAATGAATGGAATAGCCATGTCAGGAGGGCAGATTAAAAGTTACCTGGACATACTTAATATTTTTTACAAGGATGGAATCAAGAAAATTGATCAGTTAAATTTATACCTTGCAACGCAAAAGTATGAATTGTACGAGATAAATATCCATGCACTAAAAAGCGCTTTGGCCAATATTGGCGGCTATAAACTATCGGAAGATGCTAAAAATCTTGAAAAAGCCTGTGAAAAAAAAGATTATGAGTATATTGAAAAGAATACCAATGAGTTTATCAATGAATTGGAGATAGTTCTGGGAGAAATAAAAAAAATTGTCAATAAAAATATATCACATGGCCAGGCTCATGAAGAAATTGATTTAAGCAAAATTATTCCTCTTCTGAAAGAGTTATTGAGTGCGCTGGAAACCATGAAAGCCGCAGATATAAACAAAATTACTGAAATCCTGGTGAATATGGAAACATCCCGGGATTTCAGGAAAAAAATGGATGAGATATCCGATCTGATTCTGGTTGGAGATTTTAATGAAGCAATCAATCTTGTTAAAAATATTTTAATAGAGGAATTGGACAGATAATACATGAATATAAAGCCTATTCGCCGTATGAATTTAAGTGACCAGGTCTTTGAACAGATGAAGAGCCTGATATTCTCGGGCGATTGGGAGCCTGGCACACGTCTGCCTTCCGAAAATAACCTGGCGAGTCTTTTTAACGTAAGCCGTATTACTATCAGACAGGGTATACATCGTTTGGTCGCCCTTGGCCTTGCAGAGACTCATCCCGGTGAAGGGACCTATATCTGTACCATAACTCCCGGGCAAACCATTTCAGGTCTGATGCCAGCCGCTTATTTAAGGGATAATGACATGGTCTCGGTACTGGAGTTCAGAAAGGGGATTGAAGGATATACCGCCGAACTTGCCGCAAGTAAAGCCGACAAGGATGATATTGAGCGGCTGGAAAAAATATATACCGAAATGGAAAAGGCGAAAGGCAATTTGGAAGTTTTTTCAGAGGCAGATTACAGATTTCATTACGAACTCGCCGTAATAAGCCGCAATGTTCTGATTTTGGAGTGCTATAATTTAATAGCGGGAGTGTTCCGTTCCGCAATGAGAACCATTGCGGAAAAATACGGGAATTACGATGGTCTGCACTACCATCGTTCCATACTGGACAGGATTATTGCGAAGGATGCCGATGGGTGCCGGGCCCAGATGACACTTCACATTGATAATACATATGCGGATATGGTATCGCGCATTAAGGACAGGCATAAAGACCCTTAAGGGCTTTTATAGATTTTATTTCCTGGAGGAAAAAAAATGAAAAAACTTTTGGTATTGGTATTGCTCGTATGTTTAAGTCTGCCTGTGTTCGCTATAGGGGCACAGCAGCAGGATCAGGTTACTCTGCGTTTTTCCTGGTGGGGCACCGATGCCCGTCACGAAGCTACCCTTGCCGTAATTGCGGCATTTGAAAAAGCCAATCCCAATATTAAAATTGAACCTGAATACGGAGCACAAACAGGTTATAATGAAAAGAAAACAACTGAATTTGCTTCACGAACAGCTCCCGATATCTTTCAGGTTGAAACCGGCGCAGGTGCAGAATACCAAAGGCTGGGCGTTCTGCAGAATCTATCAAGACTTTCTTCCATTAAATTCGACAGGTTTGACCCTAACTACCTCAGGGCAGCCGGTCAATTCGGTACAGGCAGCCAGTGGTTAATTCCGACCGGCGTCGGCGGCTCCGCACTTGTTGTCAATAAAAATCTTGCCGACAGACTTGGTATTGATTTTTCAAAGCAGTTTGATTGGGAACAGCTAATCACATGGGGGCAGCAGGTCAGGGCGGCAGATCAATCTGTTTACCTGTTGTCGGTTAATACCAACTATGGTATGGATTTCTTTGTCCGTGCCAAAGCCCGTCAGCTCAATGCCAACGGCGCTCCCATAATCAATGATGCAACAAAGACGCTCAATACTACAGAAGCCCAATTTGTACAAATATTTACCTTCATTGATCGCCTGTATAAATCCGGTACAGCCGCGCCTGCCAGCTACAAAGCCGCTTTTGCCGACCAGGACGAAAATGATCCCAACTGGATTTCAGGCAGATATGTCGCACATGTCGGTTATACGTCCAGCGCTGAAAGGGTACAGGCTGCCAACCGTTCTGTTCAGTATATGGCCGGACGCCTGCCGGTTTTGGCCAATAGGCAGAATGACGGCTGGTTTAACAACCCGCCCCAGTACATGGGTATTTATGCGAACACCAGGCATGCAGAAGCCGCTGCCAGGTTCCTGGATTTCTTCTTTAATACCGAAGAAGCCGCCAGCCTGCTCGGAACGGTCCGCTCGACGCCGCCCACACTTTTTGCCCAGCAGCTTGTCGCAAGGGAAGGAAAACTCAATCAGCTTACGGCAGATGTAACGGCAATGAGCCTTAACTACAATGGTTTTGATGACAGCGGTTTTACTACCGCCCAGGAATCCCAGAATATCCTCAGGGCCATTTACGAAGAGGTTGCCTACGGAAGATTAACTCCTGCCGCAGCCGCAAGCCGGGCAGTCAGCGAGCTTACTGCGTTCCTTGCCAGGCAATAGGGAGCTTTATTGAAGGGTAAGAGTCTGGCGAAGACGAATAATGCAGCCTATCTCTATTTACTGCCGTGGCTTATAGGCATATTGGGTCTGCAGTTATATCCTTTCGTAACTTCTTTTT
>Ga0123353_10014470_pt1 | contig 11378 bp, 6 predicted proteins | sample TergutLab28metaG_3_FD_92763 | JGI IMG/M metagenome (GOLD analysis project Ga0123353, IMG submission 92763) | Labiotermes labralis P3 segment gut microbial communities from Petit-Saut dam, French Guiana - Lab288 P3 | ecosystem: Host-associated > Arthropoda: Insects > Digestive system > Gut ... | reverse complement strand
GCTGTTGAAATGTCTCAACTTCTTATGGACGAAGATGTCGTAAAGCCATTTGGGATATATGCGCAAAAACAGCGAATCCCTGATTTCATTGCACATATTAAATATGAAAACAAATTTGGGCATCTTCAATTTGGCGCTTTGTTGGCAATGATTAATTACGGTGACTCATCGCAGATAAAAAAATCTCTTTATATACCAAGTTATGGTTTCTCTTTGAGCGGTACATTCAATTTGTGGAAAGAAGCTAAGTTGTACTACCAATTTGATGGTGGTAAGGGGATAGGTAGTTATATTCAAGACCTTTCAGTGTTTAATTACGAGTTGCTTCCAACTTTTTCAGGCGATAGAAAGGTAAATACAGTGTGGATGTATGGTGGTTATCTAGCACTCCAGCAGTTTTGGACAAAAAAAATACATTCCAACGTAGTTTATGGAATGACCCGATTAGAAACTCCCAAAGGCGATCATGCTATTTATGAAAAGTATGTGCCATGGTATTACAAATATGGGCAATATCTTGCCGTGAATACTTTTTGGAATTTTTACGATTTTGCAAATATTGGCATTGAATATGTATGGGGAGAGAAATGTAATCTAAGTGGCGCGAGAGGCCATGCGAGCAGGGTGAATTTATTATTTCAGTATGATTTTTAGTTAATGGTTAATACTATAAATCGTAAATCTAAAATCTAAAATCTAAAATCTAAAATTTTGGTTTAGTCTCCTTGCGAATAGTTAGGAGCTTCGCTTGTGATGGTTACATCGTGTGGGTGGCTTTCGGCAACTCCTGCATTTGTGATTCTACAGAATTTGGCTTGGTGCAAATCCGGAATGATTTTAGCGCCACAGTATCCCATTCCGGCTCTTAAGCCGCCTCCCATTTGGTAAATTACTTCATAAAGATCTCCCTTATAAGGCACTCTGCCGGATATACCTTCGGGAACCAACTTCTTTACGTCATCCACATCCCCTTGCATATAGCGGTCTTTCGACCCTTTTTGCATCGCTTCCAACGAACCCATGCCACGGTAACTTTTAAACTTACGACCATTAAAGAGAATAGTTTCGCCCGGAGATTCTTCTACACCGGCTAACAAGCTACCCAGCATTACTGAGTGAGCGCCGGCAGCCAGGGCTTTCACAATATCTCCTGAATATCGTATGCCTCCGTCTGCAATAATCGGCACATCGGTATCTTTTATTGCGTTATACACTTCATAGATAGCGCTGATTTGCGGAACGCCTACCCCTGCTACTATTCTGGTAGTGCAGATGCTGCCGGGACCGATACCTACTTTAATGGCATCTGCACCTGCTTTTACCAATTCCTTAGCCGCTTCTGCTGTGGCAATGTTTCCTACAACTATATCTAAATTCGGATACATAGCCTTGATGGTTTGTAAGGTTTCAATAACTCCTTTAGAATGTCCGTGAGCGGAATCTAAAACAATAGCATCTACTCCTGCTTTTACTAAAGCTTCAACCCGTTGTTCCGTGTCGTTGGATATACCTACTCCGGCAGCTACGCGCAAACGACCCTGAGTGTCTTTGCTGGCAAAAGGTTTGTCTTTGGCTTTGGTAATATCTTTATAAGTAATCAAACCGAGTAGCCTGCCGTCGTTGTCCACAACCGGCAGTTTTTCAATTTTGTGCTGCTGCAGAATATCACCGGCTTGATCTAAATTGATGTCTCTTTTTGTAACAATCAAATTTTCTTTAGTCATAACCAAATCAATAGGCTTGTTGAAATCTTTTTCAAACCGGAGGTCGCGGTTGGTAACAATACCTACTAACTTTTTATTTTCATCTACAACAGGAATTCCGCCGATTTTGTATTCTGCCATCAGTTTCAGCGCATCGCCTACCGTTTTGTTCGGACAAATGGTAACGGGCGTGTTAATCATTCCATTTTCAGCACGTTTCACCGATTTTACTTGCTTTGCTTGTTCTTCAATTGACATATTTTTATGAATAACGCCAATACCGCCCTCCCGAGCAATTGAGATAGCCATTTTGACTTCCGTAACGGTATCCATAGCAGCTGAAATAAAAGGAAGATTTAACGCTATATTCCTTGAAAACTTGGTAGTTAATACCACTTCTTTCGGAAGAATTTCGGAATATGCAGGAATGAGTAACAAGTCATCGAAAGTAACACCTTCGAGAGTAATTCTATCGGTTTCAAAAGAGGTCATAATTAAAATTTTTATTGTTCTCGTAAGATCATAATAATCCCTGAATAGGTTTTCTTTTTGGGAATTGATGCGTATTTAAATGAATAGTAATAAGTTCCATCAGGCAGTTTCTGTCCGCCTCGAGATATTCCTTCAAAAGCATCCTCGGTATTCAAATACACACCATTTTTGAAAATACATTTGTAGTCTTTTTGATGGAAAACACTCTTTCCCCATCTGTCGTAAATAGTAAGTTCATTTTTTCTTACCGGGTTAAGTTTTTTAATACCCAGTACATCATTATATCCATCTCCGTTTGGCGTAATTACATTAGGGAACACTAACGGGCAATCATCCACTATTGTATCTGCTATCATAAAACAATTTACAATACGCAAATCTTTCAAAGTATCATATAGACTTGTATCCATATAAGCCAAAATAGTATAGCGTCCGGGGTATTCAATATAAATGGTATTCTCAAAAATGGTCCAAGTGGAATCTTTATCAACATACCTCCAGTCGAAAGCGGTAAAGTTGGTTTCCAAAGAAATATCTCCTCCCATATCTTCGCCATTACAGAAGTCTTCTTGGCTAAAAAGAATTTTGAGTTGTGCAGTATCAATAATGGTAATGGTTAAAATTTTCAATGTATCGCAGCTACTATTAGGATCGTTGGCAAAGAAAAGACGTTCAACTGTTATTGAGTAGTCACCTTCAAAATCGTCAGGTCTTTTTTCAATAATGTCTCCCCAAATTACCGAATCGCAAGAACTAATAAAATGCTCTTCAATAATATAAGGGTCAACCGAAATATACCAACCTACAATTGTGTCGCATCCTGTATCCGATGTCAAAACATCTATTAGATATCTTGAGCTCTGTAAGTTGGTTAAAGTAGTGTCGCCGTTGATGGTGGGAAGTGTTATATCTCTTCCTTGACAAATATTAACCGTATCAACCATTCGGACAAAACCAACAGTTATTTCAGTAACTAAAACTACTGAATCTAAGTATGGAACAGAATCTGTAGGGATTTCAAATTTAATATCAAGGGAAACTCTATAATTGATTACATTTGGGAATGCAGGTTTATTTGGAAATGCTAATGTAATGGGTGTGGTATTGCAATCATTGGTGTAGAAAAAATTATCCCACCAACAATAATTAATAATTTCAATATCCTGATTTAAAACTTTGAAGTCGAAAGTGATGGGCTCTTTTGGGCAGTATCTGTCAGCCGGTATTGAGTCTCCATTTATCAGCATTACGAAATAGTTGCTTTTGGGTGCTTTTGGCGGTGATTTTCTTTTAGATTTTTGTGCAAATCCGGAAATGGCAATGCAGCTAATTAACAATAAGAGTATAATTTTTTTAAACATAATGGATGTAAATTTTGCGGTTGCAAATTTACATCATTTTATAAAACTACAGACAGAAAGTAAAAATTTCGGTAAAATCTTATTTTGTCCGTTGATATTTTCTGTGAGAATGATATAAAGTTTGTTGTTAATAATGAAATAGATATACCCCAATCTGGGCAGTTTGAAATGCTATATTAACGGAATTGAGGGAAATTTTCATCCCACGCTTCCTTCCAAACTTACCGCCAGCAACTTTTGTGCTTCGGCGGCAAATTCCATGGGAAGTTTATTCAATACATCTTTTGCATATCCATTCACAATCAAACTAATAGCAGATTCTTTGCTAATGCCGCGTTGTTGGCAATAAAAAAGTTGTTCGTCAGATATTTTTGAGGTGGTAGCTTCATGCTCCAGCACGGCACTTCTATTGTGGCAATCAATGCTGGGCCATGTATGTGCGCCACACTTATAGCCCATTAGCAGCGAGTCGCATTGTGAAAAATTGCGTGCATTTTCTGCATTCTTGGCTACGCGCACCAAGCCTCTGTAACTGTTTTGGCTTTTTCCGGCAGATATACCTTTAGAAACAATTAAACTTCTGGTGTTTTTACCTATATGAATCATTTTGGTTCCGGTATCTGCTTGTTGGAAATTATTGGTTAAAGCCACCGAGTAAAATTCGCCTGTCGAGTTGTCTCCTTGCAGCACACAACTTGGATATTTCCAAGTAACGGATGATCCTGTTTCCACTTGTGTCCACGAGATTTTAGAGTTTTCACCTTTACACAATCCGCGTTTGGTAACGAAGTTATAAATACCGCCATTTCCGTTTTTATCGCCCGGATACCAATTTTGCACGGTGGAATATTTTACCTCGGCATTTTTGTGTGCCACGATTTCCACAACAGCAGCATGCAATTGGTTTTCATCGCGTTGTGGTGCAGTACACCCTTCCATATAACTAACATACGCGCTCTCGTCGGCAATGAGCAAGGTACGCTCAAACTGTCCGGTGCCGGCAGCGTTGATTCTAAAGTAAGTAGAAAGTTCCATCGGACAGCGCACCCCTTTGGGGATATAGCAAAATGAACCTTCGCTAAAAACCGCCGAATTGAGTGCGGAAAAGAAGTTATCACCGATAGACACAACTGCTCCCAAATATTCTTTTACCAACTCAGGATATTTATGCACGGCTTCTCCAAATGAGCAAAAAATAATCCCCTCTTTTTCCAATTGTCCTGAAAAAGTGGTTTTTACTGAAATAGAATCTATGACCGCATCCACAGCCACTTCCGGTAACTTTTGCTGCTCATCTAATGAAATTCCCAATTTGTTAAAAGTATCTATCAATGTTTCGTTGATTTCCCCTTTTTCGGAGTCAATATTTTTCTTTTCGGGAATAGCAAGATAAGTAATTTCCTGATAATTTGGCTTTTGATAGGTGAGATGCGCCCATTCGGGTTCTTTCATTGTTTTCCACTTCGCGAATGCTACCAAACGAAATTCAAGTAACCATTCAGGTTCGTTTTTTCTTTTAGAAATCAATCTAATTACCTCTTCATTCAGCCCTTTTGGAAACTCTTCTATGTCAATATTTGAAACAAAACCATATTGATATTCAGAGTCCTTTATTATTGAAATTATATCGTTAACCATAATATTAGATTAGCAAACTTAGTGATAGGTTTATAGTTTATTTAACAATTCAAAATCCGGTGCACCATATGATTGATACGACTTTTTCAAAAGTTATTTTTTTACGCTTACGAACTTTGCTCCGCATATTTCTGAAGTTGCGGATATTACACACTTTCCAACGAAGCAACTCGCGGCAAAAATAGCAATTATTGTTAAACGCATGAAAAAAATAAGTTTTTTCTTAGCCGTTTTTTTATGATATTGATAATATTCAAAATTTCATGTTTATTTGCACTCAGTAAAAAAATACAATGCTCACGTAATGTTGTTTATTAAACAGTTTCAATCTTACCTCCGTTTGGAAAAATCACTTTCTCCTAAAACAGTAGAAGCCTATTTACGTGATGTGAAGAAGTTTGCACAGTTTCTTTCTCAAAATGAAGAAAAAATTGATGAACAACTGCTGAAGAACGCTTCGTTAGTAGATTTTCAAGATTATTTACAACAACTTTATAAAGAGAAAATTAAGGCTACTTCGCAAGCACGTGCAGTATCCTCTTTGAAAGCGTTTTACTGTTTTCTACAATATGAAAAAGTGATAGAGAAAAATCCGACTGAATTGATTGACGCTCCAAAAATCGGAAGAGTATTACCGGATGTTTTATCTGTACCGGAAATTGAATCTATCATTACAACTATAGATCTTAGTACTCCGGAAGGGCATCGCAATAAGGCTATACTTGAAGTGTTGTATGGTTGTGGGTTACGTGTGAGCGAACTCATCAACCTGAAACTATCCCAACTTTTCTTTCGTGATAACTTTATCAGAATTATCGGTAAAGGAGATAAAGAACGGCTTGTCCCCATTGGGGAAACTGCGCAAAAAGCAGTAATGCACTACATTAATGGATTTCGATCTAAATTAAAGATTAAAAAAGGAATGGAAGATATACTGTTTCTAAATCGAAGGGGCTCGAAACTGACGCGCGAAATGATATTTATAATGGTAAAAGAAACGGCTCAGAGAAGCGATATCCAAAAAACTATAAGTCCGCACACTTTTCGCCACTCCTTTGCCACACACCTAATAGAGGGTGGGGCAGATCTACGCGCCGTGCAAGAGATGTTAGGACATTCAAGCATTACTACAACAGAAATTTACACACACTTGGATACCGATTATATTCGGAGCACTATTGCACAGTTTCACCCAAGATATTAATAATTAAATTTTTTATGGATTTTTGCCGCAAAAATAAAACCATACTTTAAACCTAAAATCTTAAATTATTATGAAAAATCCCCTTCCCCTTATTCTTTTTTCTTTCTTCTTTCTCCCTTTCATCCTTTTCGCCCAGTATTTCGATACCTATTTCGAAAACAAGACCCTGCGCTTAGACTACCTTCATATTGGTAATGTGTATGGAGAGCGTGTTGAACCTGTTACGTTTTGGCAAGGAGGTATTTGGAGCGGAACCCGCACCCAATTAAACGAACCTGCTCGTCTGGGTGAAATGGTATTGACCGTGAAAGACGCTCAAACCGATAATGTTATTTTTACCCGTAGTTATTCTACTCTTTTCGGAGAATATGTAACCACAGAAAAAGCGGAAACAGAAGAAGGGCGCTTTGAAGAATGTGTGCTGATGCCTTATCCTAAAATGCCGGTTAAGTACGAATTTACTGTGTATTGCAGGCGAAACAATCCTACTTTTTTGTATGAAGGTACATTTGACCCCAACACAACACCCCAAAAACCGTTTAATAATGAGTATAAAGTGATGAACTTGCATATTGGAGGCTCTGCCGAAAATTGCTTGGATATTTTGTTTATTCCAGATGGCTACGCTAAAAAGGATAAGAAAAAACTGCAAAAAGATATGGAAACTTTTGCCGGTTATATCTTAAACTGCTCTCCTTTTCAAGAAAATAAAGACAAGATAAATATCAGAGCTATTGAAGGTTATTCAAAAGATTCCGGAATTACAGACCCCAATGCCAAAATTTTTAAAAACACATTGATCAACAGCAGTTACAATACGATTGAGGTGGACAGATATTTGATGTGTTTGAATGTATGGAAAATGAACGAAATTGCCGACGATGCACCTTACGATGCCATTCTCATTGTTGCCAATTCTCCCAAATACGGCGGCGGCGGTATCTACAACTTCTATGCAGTAGTAAATTCCGATGGAAAGTACAGCGATTACGTTTCGGTTCACGAATTAGGACACTCCATTGCAGGGTTGGGCGATGAATATTTTACATCGGAAGTTTCAGTACGCGACTTCTACCCCGAAGGAATTGAACCCGTTGAACCCAACTTAACTACATTGGTTGATTTTGAACAAAAATGGAAAGAGATGCTTCAAAATGTACCTGTTCCAACACCTGATGACAAAGAATATGACAATATTCTCGGTGTATTTGAAGGAGGCGGCTATGTTGCCAAAGGGGTTTACCGCCCCTGGCGAAACTGCACCATGAAAGATAAGGTGTATAATGGCTTCTGCCCCGTTTGTAAAGAGACATTTTTGCAAGTATTTGCATATTACAATAATTAACAATTAAGAATTAAGAATTAAGAGAATTAACCATTAATCATTATAAATGAAGCCCCTCGCCGAACTCCTTCGCCCCCGTACTTTGTCGCAATATATCGGTCAACAACACTTGGTTGGGGAGGGCACTATTTTGCGAAATGCTATTGAGCATGATGCTGTACATTCCATGATTTTGTGGGGACCTCCGGGTGTGGGTAAAACAACACTGGCGCTTCTTATTGCACAACTCACCAACGCGCAGTTTCACATGCTTAGCGCCATCAACTCCGGCGTGAAAGATATTCGCGAAATTATTGACAAAGCTAAAATCTCCAACGAAAAGACGATTCTGTTTATTGATGAAATTCACCGGTTTAGCAAATCTCAGCAAGATTCTTTGCTGGGCGCGGTAGAGCAAGGGGTGGTTGCTCTTATCGGCGCAACTACCGAAAATCCCTCTTTTGAAGTGATCTCTCCGCTGTTGTCCCGCTGTCAGGTGTATGTGCTTAAAGCATTAGAAATTAACGACCTCAATCAAATTCTACATAGCGCTAAACGCTATTTTGAAGAAAATTTGAAGTACACTATTGAAATCGAAGAAACAGAAGCGCTTTTTAGGGTTTCGGGCGGCGATGCACGAAAACTCCTGAACGCTATTGAGTTGGTTGTGCAATTTGTAAAACCTGAAGCAAACAGAATTGTTGTTACCAACGATATAGTAATGAAGTGCATCCAGAAAAATTTGGCGCTTTACGATAAAAAAGGGGAGAACCACTACGACGTTATTTCGGCATTCATCAAATCTATGCGCGGCTCCGACCCGAATGCTGCAGTATATTGGTTGGCGCGGATGATTGAAGCCGGAGAAGACCCGCTATTTATTGCCCGCCGCATGATTATTTTATCTTCGGAAGATATCGGAAACGCAAACCCCAACGCGTTGCTGTTAGCGAACAACTGTTTTCAAGCCGTTCACCAAATAGGAATGCCCGAAGCGCGTATCATCTTGTCGCAGACCGCCATATACTTAGCTTCTTCCCCAAAAAGCAACGCCTCCTATCTTGCTATTGATGAAGCATTGGCATTTGTAAGAAAAACCGGCGACCTGCCCGTGCCGCTGCATATACGAAATGCTCCTACCCAACTGATGAAAGATTTGGATTATGCCAAAGGCTATAAATACGCACACTCTTTTGAAAATAATTTTGCTGACCTTGAATTTCTTCCAGAATCCATTAGTGGAAAGAAATTTTACGAACCTCAAAACAATATGCGCGAAAATGAAATACGAAATTTCCTAAAAAAAAGGTGGGACAAGTATCGCTATTAACATTTATTAACAATTTTATCTTTCTTACAATCAATACTGTATGATTTTTATTAACGTTTTTTAACAAAACGTATCAAACTAATTGTATTTTTGCCGCCTCAAAAATTAAAATCCTATTCTTATGAAGAAAAAATTAACTTATTTGTTTTCATCTCTTTTTGCTTTCTCCTTTTTCGGCACTTTAAATGCTCAAACGGAATCTATTTATCAGTTACCCAACGGAGGGTTTGAAACATGGTATCGCGAAACTTCTAATGCGGGCAGTATTGTACCCACGAACTTCAACTCGTTTTACAGCGCTGAGACGAGTGGTCTTACGGGCATAGGGGTAGCCCAACGTTGCGACAGTTCTCGCGATGTTCGTGCCGATGCCACAGGAGCTTTTTCGCTTTATATGTATTCTACCACAACATTGGGCATTAGAGCCAATGGAAATGTTACTACAGGAAGAATGAAAATGGGAAGTACCACTGCAATCCATGTGGATAACCATAATTATACGAGTCTAACAATCAATCCGCCCAAGCATTATCAGGAAATTACCGGTACACCCGACTATTTGCGTTTTTGGGTAAAATATTTACCCGGTAGAAGCGGAGCTACCAATACTACGGATATGGCGAGAATACGTGTTTACATACATGGAACAGGAGAATGTAGAGATGCTCCGGTATATCCTGCGGGAATGACCGAAACACAACAATACTACGGAAAAGCTATGAAAGAGTTTTATAAGGAAGACGGTGAATGGAACTACTATGAAGTCCCATTTGAATATACAGGAACTAATATTCAGAGAAATGCTAATGGAAATTATTATGTATTAGTTTCTATGACCACTAACGCAACCCCTGGCGGCGGTGCTAATAATCCGGACCAGGTGTGGTTCGACGATATTGAATTGGTTTACAGCGCGTGGCTCGCCGATTTAAAAGTGAACGGAGAAACCATTGATGGGTATCAAATGAGACTTTTAACATACGGAGGACCAAAACTGACCGGTTCTGCTCCTTATGCATTTCCTTACTCCCCTGAGGATTTCTCATGGACACCCGAAGCAGAGGATATTATTGGTGTTGAGGTTACAAACGTGCCGGGACCGGAAGGAGACGCTAACGGTGGCTATACCTCTATATTGGTAACAGCAGAAGACGGTGTTACACAGGTAGAATACAGGATCTATTACTTTGTATATCTTTCCGATGACAATACCCTAACGGCAATGAGTTATACTTTAGATGGTGAAACTCCTATCCCTGTGCCAGGATTTACGCCCTTGCAAGCAAATTATCCTATTACTTTAACTGACCCCGAAGAAATAAGGGTACCCCAAATTGTTGAATCATCTATAGAGTTTTCAGACCCTACAGCTTCTATTCAATATATTACGCAGCCCGCCGGTGTAAACTCAAAAGGCACTGTGGCTGTTCGCGCTGAAAACTTTAGCATAAAATCTTATAACCTGCTCTTTTCAAAAGTTATTTCTTCAAACTCTAAATTAAATTGGATAAGAATTGCCAATGTAAATATGCCCGGTTTTGACCCTGAAATATTAGAATATGATCATATAATGACCTCTTGTGTTACGGCAATTCCAGCAGTTACTTATGAAAAATCAAGTGCTTATGCCGCTGTTAGTTATACGCCTGCAACAATGGCAAACAGAACGGCAACCATTACCATAACGGCAGAAGATGGTTCACAATCTATTTATAAAATCAATTTTATACTGAACAATAACGATGTTTCTTTTACAAGATTCAGATTCAGTGGCGGAAATAGCTATGATATTACTCAAATTACTGGGCAAACAACTTATGAGAGATCCTTTTCATTTACCGCTGCGCAAACCATTACGCCTACATGGAACTGTACTGCTGTAACGGTTAATAGGGTGCCTGCAACTACCGTATATTACCCAGATACCAATTATTTTCACGTTACCGCGCAAGATGGCGTTACTACTGTAACTTACAAAATTGTGTTGAAAAATACCAACTGCTATGTAGCAACGGGCAACAACAGCGGATTTAGATTTAATTATAATGGAGCAACTAATCAAAATACGGGAATCAATATTACAACTGCTAATAACAATAACTTAAATCCTGTTATCACTTCGGCAGTAACCTTACCGGTTGGTCCTAACGTGCCGCCGGAACTTGTAGTGTATGGGCTAAATACCTCTATTGCACCTCCTACTTACACTATTCTGCAGCCCGCAAGCAGAAACGATACCGCCACAGTAACCCTGACCGCCAACGACGGAGTTACACAAAAAATTTACAGAGTGCCTTTTAGGGCTACCCTTTCAACCGATGCTTCT
>Ga0123353_10014468_pt1 | contig 11378 bp, 7 predicted proteins | sample TergutLab28metaG_3_FD_92763 | JGI IMG/M metagenome (GOLD analysis project Ga0123353, IMG submission 92763) | Labiotermes labralis P3 segment gut microbial communities from Petit-Saut dam, French Guiana - Lab288 P3 | ecosystem: Host-associated > Arthropoda: Insects > Digestive system > Gut ... | reverse complement strand
TGGTGGAGCAACGCGACCCAAATACGAACCTTTTAACGGTTTTGCCGTATGGGTTCGCGGTGTCGGTGAAACTGTAGACTGACCGTTCACACCACACAATTCTAGAAAACCTTACTCCACAACCATACCAGCACACCTTTATCTTTTGTTAACACTTCAACAATTGTTATTCCTGCTAGTAATATAGCACCCCATACGATAGACCAGCCAATCATTCCTTTTATTACAGATTTCTCCGTGTCCTTAATAAGCGTGTCCTCGCCAAAAGCCTCTTTTAGTTCCTCAACAGAAAGTACTTCAGAGTAGTTATTTTTTAACTCGGTATACGCGAGCTTTGTTTTCCTTAACTTGTACCGGGCTTCAAAAATACAAATCACTAAGTATCCCAAGGAACCTATTAGCACGATCTCAATGAGGTAAATAGTGTGTCTAGTGAAAATATCCTCCCATTTTTGTGTTGCGCCGACCCTTGTTAAGACAACAGTGAACAGGAATCCGAATATAGCTATAAGGTTAGTTTTAAACTTACTAAGGATTGATACGGCATAATCTCCAACTTGTGTCACAACACTTTGTATATATTTTGATATGTCTCTTTTGAGGTCAAGATACTTTCCGACATTACTGCGTAAATACAGCTTATAGTTTGACTTTATTGATTCAACCGCTTTTTCGTCAATACCCAGCAGTGGAGCGTACTTACAGTGCAAACTAATAACATTCTGAGCTATTAATGCTTTGTCTATTGGATTGCCATCAGTGTAAATCCATGAATAAATAGATATCCATTTTGCATTCTCTTGAATATCAGCCAGCCTTAACTCATAACTCATAGTTCTCAGTCCATTTATCTGTAAGCTTAGAACAGTATCGAGAATGGATGAAGAAGTAGCAGAATATACCAGAGAGAGGATTGTCGCAAGTTTTCCGAAAAGTGCTCTTAGGTAGTTTTCAGAATGATCTATGCCAACAACAATGAAATCATCGGGGATTACCTCAAGGGCACTCATATTATAGAAGTTTGCCGTTTCCTTGCAGGCTCTCAGTCGCCTTCCTCTATCTGTTAGTGGCGAAAACGAGACAACATTGCTGGATATAAAAGCCATTGTTCCCGTCGAAAATGATATACTAGAATCAAAAACCTCAAACACCAAGTACTCTTGAGACAGCAGATTTCCTGAAAACCACTCGAATATATCAACTATGGGTCTGTTAAGTAAATCCTCAGTAAAAGAACTATAATCATATATTGAAAACCTGTTCTCGGATACGGTCTTGTCAATACATATATTCACTTCAATACATTCATCTGAAGTTATCCCCTGGAAGAATTTAGAAAAGTCAGCAATTATTGGTTGGTCACTTGTGACCCGTAAAATGTCTCCGCTATCAGTCCTAAATGTTAACGCTAACGTATCTCTAGTTGGAACAAGCTCGCAAACAGACTTAAGTACTCCTGCATCAGGAAAGATTGATAGAGGAATGACAATTGGATTAGTGGTTTCAACTGTATCCATCCGCTCAGAGATGCATATACTATCACAACTGAACACCTGCAAAATCTCGGAGAAAAACTTCACAACACATCTCCTTCCTTTATCATATCGCGATGAATGCTAACTTCGGGCAACTATTTGCATTTGGAATTTCCTGTAGGTATCATCATTATTAGTTCTTATCCGAATATACTTCACACCGTTTTCCTCTACAGACTGTACTGTTCCCGATAAATCCTCAATATCACGCGTGACTTTAAGGTCGATGCCATCATTTATGGGATACACTATTCTGATTCTGGCATTGATAGCATTGTTAGCTACGTTGAATTGGTGGTCAAAGTTTTTTTTCTGTGGTTGCTCCAAGAGTTTTTCCTTCATTATTCGAATTTTCTCAACGCTCAACTCCTGGTCGACAGGTTGGTAATTTCCTAAAATAGTATCAACCATCCCACGAAAGTCAATGTGATCGTTATTCTTCAAATATGACACAAATCCATTTCTAATTATCGGATGGTCTGGACTAGGAACACCTCGGAAGCTCTGATTAAGCGTTGAGTCAATTGCCTTAAATGCTCGGGTGGTATTGGTTTCATCACTGTTCATCTCGTCCAACTCGAGAAAGCCTTCACTCCAGTACTTTGCTTTGTTATTGGAGTATATTTTCGCTAGAAATTCTGTAGCCTTTAAGTCGGTTAAGTCAAATAGGCACGATTTCCATATTGTTTTTTTGTCCTTTGAAAAACCGGTTTTAAAAGTGAAGTCAGAGTCGTCTACCCATTCTGAATGTTCAACTTTAGCAAAAAGATATGCATAACAGTTACTAGCTTCATCATACAGCAATGCCTGAATTAGACTGCCTTTTTGGACATTAGTGTTAGTTTGCTCGATACGCTCCTGTGCTGCAACTTCCTTTTGCATAAGGCGTGTCGACATACCCTCCATTCTGGACATGATTAACTCGTTGTCGTCAAGATTTTCACACAACGACAATATGCTTCCTATTACCTCGGTCACATTTGAGCGTGTTTTGTATTCTCGTACAGAAGTATTACTACCGACATGATCAATTAACTCGGCAACATATTCTTCAAATGTTTCCGGTGTATCTCGATGTATGACACATTGCGTCTCATAATCAATTGTCCATATAGACTTCTGTTCTATTCGCATACTTACCTCCTTATTCGCACACTTACGATCATTTTAATCGTAACTTATTTGCTTCAACATTGCATACTTCCGTTGCATCTACGTTTAGTGATCCGCTATAATTGTGTCAGTATAAATGAACTGCTGGTTGAGTTTTCTTAACAACGCAGGAAGGTTTTTCTTTTTCAGTTCACACTCCCAAATCCTAATCACCGTCCAACCACGCTTTTCGAACGCCAAAGTAACCGCCTCGTCACGGGTGATATTTCTCTCTCGCTTTGCTTTCCAGAACTCTTCGTTCTGCTTAGGACGTGTATTCCGGCAATCGTGGCCATGTCAGAAGCAACCATCAACAAAAATGGCGATGCGCTTTGCAAGAAAAACGAAATCAGGTTTGCCCTTTACTGGATAATTTCGTAGCCACCCCGTAATACCGCGCTCACTAAAAACCTTTATAAGCCGCAACTCTGTTGTTTTATTGCCTTTGGAGCGCACCTTGCTCATAACCCTTGAGCGCGTTGTTCTGTCATATACATCGCTCAATGTCAATCACCGTAGTCACAGTCGTTGATCGGGCTGATAAGAGGGTAGCGACCATCGATGATATCATGCATAACATTGTCAATTTCACCAACTAGAACAACATGTACAAGAAGTTTGTTAATTAAGTTTAGGAAACCTTCTATATCATCCGATGTAAAATCGCAGTGGGTGAAGTTATATGAGTTGAACTTCATCCAGACGTTCTTGATGATCTCGTATCCGCCAACGCTTAACCGCTGGACATCAAGTGGACAAGGGATAGTAATGTTAGTGTACCCGTCGGTTAAAGTGACAGTTTCGTTATCTTCATCGAACGGTTGAATAGCCTTTGTCCATGACAACCTGAAGTTAGGAGGAACTTGCGCCTTTATCGCATCATAATCGTACCCCGCCAGATTATCCGGAGCAAACTCTCGCATCTCTAGTTCAGCGATTTTTCGACCTAGGTCTGCGAGCATTGAAAAGATGTCAGTGTTGTCCACTATTGGGATGCGCGGGCGCATATCAGCACGGTTCACTGTATATAACGCACCTTCGAACTCGTCAAGGTATACTTGTGAACACAACACGGCGAAGGTGTAAAACACTACTACTGAGGACAAGGAAACCCCTTCAACACCTAAAAGAGCTGATAATCTCTCAGCAAGCCGGTCGTTAATGTTGCTGACGAGTATGTTACCTCGCCTATCCGCAGGATATTGGTTTAAGTAAATAAACGAGTTCCCGCGACGACAGAGATCGTTGTCAGGATGATACCAACAGAATGAAGCGAACTGCTTAAGACTGTCTTTCTGATCTTTCGGAGAGTGTGATAGTGCTAACCCAACTGTATGCTCATCAGAAAATGCATTTACTATTTCTGGTCGCCGTCTTGTTCCCCCACCTCCGATGCGGTTAAACCTGTGTAACAAATCTTGCCATAAGAAAGCTTTAACAGGTAAGAACGGACGGAAAGCATAGTCAGTAATGCTGTTATTCAAAGCTGCGTCAACCGCTCGAACATCACCAAGCTCATTGAGTGCGTTGGCAAATGCGCGGGCTTTGTCCTCCTTTGGTGGTTTATCCTGTGTACCCAGCCATTCCACGGAGGCGGGCAAGCCGCGAAGCATTATATCTCTGCTACGTCGCTTGAGCATTGGAGCCTTAACATGAGTGAACAAACATGAGGGAGCGAGCTTCACACCAGAGCAGTGCTTATTGAAGATCGGTTTCTGTTCTGCGCCTTCAGCCACCGGCCAATATGATGCATATAACGTTTCATCAAACGGCAAAGACGGTCGTAACGCATAACTCGATACATCGATATCGTGACAAGAAAACATTAGAAGTGCGGTAGCCGCGTCCTGCTCCAGCCACTCTGCCTTCTCAGATTTTGCGAATCTTGAAACATCAAAGAATTTGAACTCATTCAAACTTGTCGTCTCTCCGAAACGCCGAATAGCTATCAAAATGGCACGACCCTGTAGTGTCTTAAACATACTGTCCGAACGGATGCCTGCTCTTGCGTCTGCGTCTACCGAAACAACCCATGCTGAAGAAAAGTGTTCAGTAATATACTTCCTTGCATATTTATAAGACTCATGCTCAAGAAATGTCGCAGGGACAATAAAAGCCAGTACCGAATGGTTGTTTGAGCGTTCCAGAATCTCACAGCCCCATCGCAGGAATTGAAGGTATGGATTGTTCGTCTGCTTTTGTGTGTTTTGTCGAATACGTCTATATTCTGCCGGAGGCCGAAAATCATTCATAAGAGCCCGGATAATTGAACAGTCTGCATCAGTATTTGATTTCGCAGAGTCTGAAGAAGGAGGATTGCCAATAACAAGCGTTATTGGTCGTGATGATAATTCGCGGACAAGGTTTAGTTCAAATCCTTCGACAGTATCAGCATTTGCAGGCTCATCCCCAATGACGTAGTTGCTAAGAGTGTTTGCCAACGCTAGCTCACAACGTGAGCTTTCGCCTTCGAGTTCGTGGTCCAATGTCGAAATGCGATAGTTCGCTAGCATATATGGTGCGGGAAGAATCTCAAAACCACAAAGCGTAAACGAACCATGAGAAGTATCGTTCCTCTTAATCCTCTCAAGAAAAGAACCTGTTCCACAGCACGGATCGATTATTGTATTAGCATCATCAAAAATGCTCGCGCCATAAAAACTCTGTCGAACAATCGTTTCAACCACTCTGATAACGAAATCCGCTAGTTCCTTTGGTGTGTAATACACACCATAATCAAACCGAGACTGCGGGTCGAACTTGGAATGGAATAACTCAAACAGTTTGTGATAATCGGGGCTCTGGCGTTGTCGATCTGTCATATGAACAAAAGATAAGAATCGGATGCACTCGTCTGTCCATGAAAGGATGAAATTCTCATTACCTTCCCAATCGTTTAGATAGTGTACTATCTTGAGAAAAGGGCGCAATGCATTGTTGTCGTATTCACTTCGCGACAAGAAAGCTCTTATCTTACGTTCTTTGTCCATGGGCGAGTCTGCATCAGTGCATTCCACGCGATGAGCATATAATATTGTGAACATGATAATCTGTGCTGCAAAATCTGCAAACACCTGGTCATTTCGCATATTAGGGTCGTTATGATTATAGACTATAGTACGTAACTCACTGAGAAGATTGATTGCATTTCTCTCTGTTTCGTTTAAGGCTTCATCATACGGAATACCCGTACAGTTCAATATATCGTCGGACAATACTCGTGTACGTAACGCGATAAGCTCGACCAAGCGGCCTTCATCGCAGTATTGTGGAGCCGGATCTGAAAAGAAGACCTCCATCACTAATCTGAATTGTGGGTTAATAGAAATTTGTGACCAGTCAGGTCGCCGCATCATTGCTTTATCAAACAAGGATATATACTGAGGCTCCACATTATCATCGAATGAACAAAAGAAGTCAATCCCATCAGTGATTATCAGTTTATGCCCCAGAGATAAATATCGGCTTATTTGGTTTTCGTGTGAAGTAACATCAAGAGTGGTGGCGGACAGACCTTTTGCTTCGATGTAGCCAAAAACACCATGTGTATTTCTATCGTGGAAGCGCCAGTCCGGATGTCCCATACGAGCTTGATTCCTTGGCTCAAATACCACAACTATATCAGGACTTCCGCTTAACTCAACCGATAACTCCCTAAAAAGTACGTGAAGCTGCGGTCTAAAGGACAGTTCAGCCGTATGTTGATTGCCAGAAATGGCATCGTTATACTCTCTTTGGAGATTCCTTAAGTAACGCCTCATTATTGCTTGATACGACATCGTTTTACCTCTCTTCATAACATGAGATAATGCTGTCACCAATAATCTTTGCTAGTCTTGGAGGAACTGCATTACCAATTTGGCGAGCTATATCCACTTTCGACCCAGCAAAAAAATAGTCATACGGAAAAGTCTGAAGTAACGCTCCTTCAAGCAATGAAATACTACGCGGTTGATCAGGGTGACCAAACTTACCTCGCGTGAAACTATCGAAACGGGCTGTTATTGTCGGGGCAACCTCATCCCACGACATCCGTCCATACACATTTCGATGTCCGATAATTGCACTGTCGATTTTGTGACAATCTGCTAGTAACTCGTCAGGTAAATGGTCGCGACCTTGACCTTGTTCTATTGCGTTAATGCGCTTAATGTTTTTGTCAGAGAGGCGATCCCGTCTATGCAGTGGATAATCCGGATGAGGCTTACAATCTTCTGGAGGAGGAGGAAGAAAACCAATTGTATCCCTTACAGTTATCTTTTTATCATCAGGTAGTGGAAAACTATAGCCTGACCCTATATCGTTCAGTTCTCCTACGAGAAAAATGCGCTTGCGTCGTTGCGGTACGCCATGTTGCTCAGCATTAATTAACTTCTTGTGAACTACATATCCAATCTTCTCCATAAACGCAATCAGCTCAGATAGTATTGCCTTTCCTCGTTTCCCTTGGATACCGGACACGTTTTCCATGACAAAAAAAGCCGGGCGAACTTCGTCTACAAGTTTCCCATATAACAGAACCAAATTGTTTCTGTCGTCAACATCATCACCGATACGCTGGATGGAAAAACCTTGGCACGGAGGCCCACCTGCGAGCAAAAACAGCTCCCCTTGCTTCAACCCCACCATTTCAAGTAAACGACCGTCGAGCATATCCTGTATGTCAGTACATACTGCGGGATGTGAAATATACCTTGGGTTGCTTTTTATCGTTTCAATGCATTTCTTATCTATATCAAAACTCAAAAGAACATCGAATCCCGATTCGATCAGCCCTAATGTCAACCCCCCTGCTCCAGAGAAACTGTCAACACAAGTGAATCTCACGAGACTCGCCTCCTTGTGTTCTTAATGCCCGCAATTACGCTGGAGTAGGAGTTGCTCACAGGTGCATCGATGATATCGGCGCTTGATTTTGTCTGCACTTCTGTAGGTTCAGAAGACAAATATTCAATCATTAAACTTACTGCAATACCGCAAGAAAGCAATGGTGGGACCGCTTCTCCAATTTGGCGGTATATATCGTCTGACTTACCGTCAAAAACAAATCCATCCGGAAAGCTCTGTAACCTAGCCGCCTCCCTCGCAGTCAACCCTCTATCCTGCTCAGGGTGCGTGTAGCGCCCGCTGGCAGGATTGCGAGCGTAATGCGTTATGGTAATCGCTGGTTTATCCCAATAGAGCCGCCCATAGACATCGGAAAACCCATTGACCTTACTTAGACAAGCAGGACCTTCACCTTCAGGCAAATTTCCACCATCGTGGGGAACTTTCCTGATGACATCAATAGTGCTCGTCTTATGAGTGACGGCTCTGTGCAGCGCATCTGTGTTGTCACGTTCTCCTGCTTTTAAAGGCATTAATCCCTCTATTGCATCGCGAACAGTTTTATACTCCGGTGGTTCTATAAACCCTTCCGGAAGCAGAAAACTCTTCTTCATACCAATAATGATAGAGCGGAATCTCTCTTGAGGTACTCCAAACTCAGCGGCATTGTGGATGTTCTGCTTGACCGTATACCCTGCTTCACAAAACACTTCTTTAACCTGTGCAAAGTATTTCCAGTATCTGTTTGAAAGGAACTCCGGAACATTTTCCATTACAAAAACATCAGGCATCACTTCGGCAACAATGCGCGAAAACGCAATCGCCAAACTATTTCGACTATCTTCCTCGTCTGCCCAGTGCTTTTTTCTATGAGACGAAAAGCCTTGGCATGGCGCACAGCCAATAATGATCGTTGGTTTAGCATTGTCAAAACCTATTCGATCCATAAACGTACGAATACTCCCGGGTGTTTCGGCAATTTTGAGAATATCATCGCAAATAGTTTGCGTTCCATAGTTCTTGCTGTATGTAGAAGCGGACACAGCGTTTATGTCACACCCGGCTAAAAAGTGAAACAACGGATATACTCTATTAGTCGCTGCAAATCCAAGTGACATTCCTCCAGCGCCACTGAACAAATCGAGTATCTGAAATGGGTTTTTTTGTGTTGAGCCGACTTCCAGCGGAGAAAAGTCGTGCAATGCATCAGAAACCGCACTAAAAAGCGCTGTCTTTTCTTCCCTTAAATCATCAGTTCCGGCAACACTAGTTGACACAGCTTCAAGCCATTCTCGCATGGAACTTCCCACTTTCTGAGTTGTAGCATCGATTGATTTGTTAACACAAGTCTATTATACAAACATTCTATATTAATGGCAAGAGAAAAGCATTACGATTACCAGTATCACACAATCACAGTCCTTCCTATCGGACAGATAATATGATATACTCTATATGCCTGAAAGGTTGGTTAAAAAACGCCTACATTCTAATCAGTACGAGGTGATGATATGCCCACTTCGCCAAATCAAAAAATCAAGCTTCTCTACCTCATGAGAACTCTTATGGAGCGAACAGATGAAGAACACACACTTACTATCCAAGAACTGCTTAGCGCCCTTGCCGAACATGGTATCATCGCAGAGCGCAAATCAATTTACACTGACATTAAATCGTTACGCCGGTACGGGTTGGATATAGAGCAGCGCAAGACTAAAACTGTTGGGTACTTCATTGCATCCCGGCAGTTTGAACTACCTGAGCTAAAGTTGCTGGTAGATGCTGTGCAGAGTTCACGCTTTGTCACTCAGCGCAAGAGCAAAGTGCTCATTCAGAAGCTCTCATCACTCACAAGCATACATCAAGCAAAGGAGCTAAGCCGTCAAGTACTCTCCGCAGACAGACCAAAAGCCATAAACGAAAGTGTCTACTATAATATTGACGCGATACATGCTGCTGTCAACACGGAACTGAAGATTAGCTTCAAATACTTTGACTACGATCTAAGTAAAGAGCGGGCATACCGAAAATCGGGCGAGCTTTATACCCAAACACCAATAGCTTTGTGCTGGAATGACGATAAGTACTATCTCATATGCTATAGCTCAAAATATGACAGTTTCGTTAACTTTAGGGTTGACCGCATGAGTGGCGTATCGGTTTGCGAAGAGCTTGCGGATAAGGTTGATAAAAAACGCTTTAATATTTCTGAGTACATAAGGCATACGTTCGGTATGTATGGAGGGGCGGTCTTAAGCGCTACTTTGCGCTTTGACAAAAAGCTTGTTAACTCCGTTCTCGACCGCTTTGGTTCCGATGTGAAGTTGAATGTTGACGGCGATTTCTTTGAAATAAATGTCGACGTATCGGAAAGCCCAGTATTTCTTAGCTGGATCGCTCAATTTGGTTCAAAGGCAGAGATAATCTCACCGGAAAGCCTACGCGAAGCTATGCGCAGATTCATTGATGATCTAAACTCGAAGTATAAAGTGACCTAATAACTACATAGCATAAAGCCATTATTTGTTCCCCAACCACTGCTTGAACTCCTCAAGCGGCAGTGTTCCTGCTTCGCACTCGCCGCGCTTCCGACGCGCCTCCTCCGACCATTCGTAGAACTCGCTCTGCGTCATTTTACCGACGCGCTGGCGGGAATGGTTGCGCTTGTATGCTTTCTGGAATTCTATGTGTATAGGGTCTTCCATCTTGCTGCCCCAATAACTGCGTGTCGCGCCGATAATCGAGCATGGCTTGGATTCGCTCTCTTTCACCCTGTCGCAGTATTCAGTATCGATCCTGCCGCGCACTATGAAGAACTCGCCGCAGTGCTTGCATTTCCGTATCAAGAGGCTAGACTTCAGCGTATGGTACATCTCGTAGCTGAGTAGGTCGTCGAGATTGCGTATCTCCGCCATTTCCACTATATCCACCTTGTTTTCGATCAGGGTGGTCTTTATTTGTGCCAAATCATGCGTTGATGGCATATGAGCGTAATTTGGCTTGAGTGTAGTCTTGAAGTCGCATGACAGGTAGTTCCTTTCCTGCTTAGAAAGCATGAATAGGCGTTGCATCAAGGATAAGCCTTCAAAGTCATCTATACTGCCGGATATGGCCTCATAATCCTCTTTGAGCCGTGCCTGGCGCATTTTTATGTCATCGATAAAGACGTACACGCCCCACAACGAAGCTTCTTCTGCGTTGGTGAAATCAACAGACTCCATATCGACTTCAGCGCCGTTATCGAATAAGAACTTTTTTAGAAACTTGCTCAAGTTCTGTTCCTTCATTTTCAGGCTAAGGAGAAATGCCACATATGCTTCCATGTAGAAATTGAAATACACATTCATTTCGCTGGTTGCCAATGTGTAGTCTTTGAGTAAGTGGAAAAACTCTTCGTTTGTGTGTTGTTCCTCAACACTATGCAAAAACTCCGCCCGGAACGTCCCAAAAACCTTCCTTGCCAAGTTTTCGGGGAACATCGAGAAATCCGTTGCGCCGTCACCGACAGGGTACTGCATTTCAGCATAAATCAACGCCGAGTCATTGAAACCTACACAAAGCCTGTCATCTTTTATATATGCCTGACAGATCATTTTGACACCTTCTTTTCAGAAAATCGATAATCTGCTATTCTCAATGCAGCGATAAGTCTAATTATAATTATATATTATCCTTGACATTTTGTCAATAGCGATATATAGTTCAAATGGCGATAATGTATGATAGTTAATAATATTATCGCTATTGCCAAGCAACGCTGGCTACAGAATTGAATAACGCAGCCGACAGAATACCGGCCACAACAACCTTGCATTATGCCACAATTGCGGCGCGAGGGTTAAGGCCGAGACAACGTGGCTTAGG
>Ga0123353_10014467_pt1 | contig 11379 bp, 6 predicted proteins | sample TergutLab28metaG_3_FD_92763 | JGI IMG/M metagenome (GOLD analysis project Ga0123353, IMG submission 92763) | Labiotermes labralis P3 segment gut microbial communities from Petit-Saut dam, French Guiana - Lab288 P3 | ecosystem: Host-associated > Arthropoda: Insects > Digestive system > Gut ... | reverse complement strand
TCGATTTTATCTTTAAAAATTAGTTTATTTACCAAAAAAATGAAAAAAATAATTTTTAAATCAAACATTGTTTGGAAAAATTTTTAAGATTTTTGGGCCCCCCCCCCCCCCGAGGTGCCATTCTTAGGGAGTTAAAAGTGCAATATATAGGGACCTGTTTTATAAAATGTATAAACAACCAACAAATGCACTTTAATTTTACGATTATGTTTGTTTATAATATCTTCACCAACATAATTCGGCGAGTAATCCGGCCATCTTCAAGGAGATATTTTGATACAGGAATATAGTTGTTGTTGACTGTCACTGTCACACCATAATATTAAACAAATATAATTTCCGTTAAAATTTTAATTTTGAATAATAATAATATAAAATAATGTAGGATAATAATGGATAATTATAAAATACTGGAAGTTTTAAAGTTATTTTTAATGTTTGTGGAGTGATGTATACAGCAGCCATATGGCGTGTCCTTATCGTCAGTATAGGTGATGTGCTGTCTGTGTGGTGCACTGCTTGGAGCAGTTCCGAGTGGACGTGCCGACTTCTGACCGAATTTCGATAAAAAAAAAAATGCCGGAATTAAAAATAACAAAATAAATAAATTCTTTCAGGATTAGTAGTAACTCGCTTTCTTGAAACTGGCAGCGTTTGTGACAAACGAAGAACAAGATGCTCGTAACTGCTAACCGAAGAAGCAGTACTGTATTTTTCGAATCTTCTCATTTGCACCGCAACCGGGCCTGTCTTCGTCAAGCACACATAGGGTCGTTACAGGAGTTGGGGTCTCATTCGTTGTATTGAGATACTGCAAGAACTTGATGAACGCAATAGGCTAGTCGCCAAACTGTTTTGTGGGGCAGGTTAAGTAGCAAAGCGTGTGAAAACCATCCCCACACACTAAAAGACCTGAAAACCAGTACACCAAGTGAAATTGTTAACATGTACATTCAGACATTACAGAAGGTGTCAGCGAATGTGGGGACAAATGTGAATGCGTGTTTTCGTGTATGGTGTTTATTATATATTTTTGTAGTTGTTTTTTATTTCATATTCCGTTAGTAGAGAAGGATTAATTAATTTTGGTTGCCGATCCTGCATTTCCTCCACTTCATATCTAAGCTGGTGGCCAGAAAACTTACGCAACCTACTGTACATCGCGCCACTAAAAACACGCATGCAAATTATTTCACTGTGATATTTTAATGCTCAATTAAATTTAGAGCCCGTTGCTCGTGTGGGGACGCTCTGGTGCACCCCTGCGCTTTTAACTGGAGTTCGGCAACCGTCGTGTCAAAGTGATAATTGTCATCATCTCTCGCGTCGTGAGGTCTTGGCTGTCGTAAATTTTGCACATTATAAATTGCTTGAAATTCAAATTTATTACATGGTAAGGAAATTGAAAGGGGAAGCACTAGATCGCACTCTGTGGATAAATCGCTTTGGAAGAGGCTGTGGTCCCGTCACACGACAGACCGCAGAATGAATAAATGAATAATTGAGTGAACAAATGCATTGTGTAATGCCGATCACGGTAATAACGCTGTAGAAAGTGCAGCAAGGTATTGGGCTTCGTTCGCGCTGGGCTTGCATGTTCGTATCCTGTCCGCAGCATTCACGGTTGTCAGTTTCCTGTGTTCTGTATGGCTTGCCATGTTCCGAACCTGAAAAACTGTCGCCTATGTTAGTTAATGCAGATTTACATAATTGTCATTTGGGTGGCCAGTGGTCCAAGAACGTAAGGTTATCATCCTATTTTTTTTTTGTCATGTAACCTTTGGGGTTGTGGTATACATGTACACATCAGTGACCGCGGCTTAGAAAGGGGTGGGTGGTTCCTTCACTTCTCACCCTCTTTACCCAAGGGACAGACCCGGTACCCATTATACAGGAGGCTGGGTGGGCCTCGGGGCCGGTTTGGGTGTGTCAGGAAAATCTTGTTCCCACTGGCTTTCGAACCAGGATCGCCCAGCCCGTAGTGAGTCGCTATACCGGCTATGCTCTCCATTAGTTCATTATACCTAGAAATTAAACGCAATCTGTGATATAATGTTTAAAGTGTAAAATTTCTTTCTCTTTCAGGTAAGTGTTCTTGCCCATAAAGCAAGCGATGACATCAGTTTCTTCGCCTGGTGAGTGCAGTAGATCGTAATGCAGTAAGCAGTCATGGTAATACCGCATACCGCATCAGTCTATGAGTGTGTGTGTGTAATCATGAAGGCAGAGGACGTGTGGCGGAACAATTTTGTTTCGATCTCGTAAATTGGAAACTCCATGATCCGTGCTGTTGACAACGTGGAATCCAGCCATTAGCGAAAAATCCCTCCCGCAGTTGGAAGAATTTATCGTAGGCAATTTTATTTAGGTCACGCCCTTACTACATTTTGATGTAAAGTAAATATCAGGATTATCTCATGTCGGTTGCAGTGGGTTTTCCAAACAAAAATTTGTATTGGATTCTTGTGTCGTCGAATGTGTGCTACTTGCTCTGTCCACCTTAATGCCTCGTTTAATTTCTTCATTTAGCCGTGGTAGAGAAGCATTTCTGTCCATTCAGTAAGGTTTCCAACGTCATAAAAATTAAAGAAGTCCTTATAGCTATGTTCATGAAGTGTCATTTTGTAACGTAAACTCCGAGCACGTGGATGCATCTTGGCACAAGTTTACAAATTGCCTCTCGGTATAAATCGGACTCTTTCTTTCTTCATTTCTTTCTTTCCTTCCTTATTTCTTTCTTTCGCATATATTCGGCAGCAGCCATGCCCATATGCTAATTATTACAGAATCGGTGACCTGCAGTTTACAGAAATCAGTGCCACCAACCGGACTGAAATCGTATCCGTCCTGATATGCTGGGCAGACCGGTGCCTTCATCATCGTCGGTGCCCGTTCCACATTTCCCAACTCTGTGCTGTGTTCTAACATTCTGCACTCACGTTATGTCGCCATCGTACACAGCTATCAGTTAACGGTGAATTTTGGTTGGGGAACAATTTCTTGCCAATAGCAACCGAATGACGCAGTGAACTTCGGATGTATTATGGGGTATCGTCTGCGTTACTTGTCAAATTTGGCCGCTGAATAGCGACGTATTGACCGACTCTTGCGCCATCTGTTGCATCTAACCTGTATTAAAATGGTATCTCCTACCGACAGATAACATGCCTGACTAGCTCAAAAGTTTTAGGCTAGCAAACCTTGCTTATTGAACATGCATTCTGTTATGAGAGGATGATAAAGATCTAGATCCGATGGATGTGTGAATGAAGGATATGAACTGAGTTATTCTGCCTGTGGATGGGACCAGTGCGTACTGTTATGATCATTATCAGCTTTCGAAATCCATAAATCGCTACTATTGCTGTTCTCTAGATGGGCTACGTTCCATGGTGTCGCTTAAACCTTATTTCACACAGTGCGTCGTTGGTATTTACTGACCGTGGTTACTGTAAGGTACGAGCCGAACCGTTGTAAGTTTATGTCGGCAAGCAACTGGCCTTATTTTAAGCCGCTACTTTCACCATTCTAAAGTCTCCATCTACGTTTCCTTTATCATACTGCTACTTCCAGAAGGACGAGCGGACGAAGCCTAGGAAACCTCTAAAAAGTGATGCTTTTCTTCCCCTCCTTTTGTCTTCACTTCTTTCTTTCTGTCTGGTCTTGGCCTTTAAGTCGTGCCAAGGCTAAGCAGTTAGCTGCCGGCCTCTCACGCCGGAGGTCCGGGTGCGATCCCAGACAAGTGTGTGTGAGATTACGGTGTACAGATTGGCACTTGGCCAGGTTTTTCTACGCGTAGAGGTTTCTCCCCTGTCCATACTCGTCTTCATCTCATCTTCGTCTGCACGCTGCTCTTACCAAAACAGAAAGACACGAAGGCTGGGAACGTTCAAAAAATATTGCTCTCTCGGAAGTCTAATTAAAAGTACATTTCTTTCCAGACACTGGTTGATACCATGTCTTAGGCAGTTGTCCGCAGGCCCCTCATTTCCGAGCCCCAGGTTCGATCCCGAGTCAGTGCTTGTGAGATGTGTGGTGAACATAGTGGAACTGGGATAAGTTTTTCTCTAAGTACTTAGGTTGTTTCACCCGTCAGTATCATTCCGCCAGTGCTGCATGCTCATCTCCATTAACGTGCTACCCTTGCCACAGCGACAAGCGGCCGAAGCCTGGGAAACGTCAAAAGACAATCGTGCTTCGGTAATCGGCGATCTTCGGACAGAATAGTACTTCCACAAAGGGTTGCTTCTCTGCTTCATGAATTCTGTTGCGCTCTGAAGTAGTTGTTACGGTGTGCGATTGCTTTGCGGCAGAGAGATTTTTCTGAATTAGTAATCTGTACACTTGTTGAGAGTTGAACATTAACTTAACGCTTCGGCCGTTTTATCCTCTGCTGGGAAGGTGAACATGCCATAAGTAGTAGGTTAGGCGAGCATTAGAGCCAGTTTGAACCCGGTGACGAACTGCGTGCAGGGGATTTCAGCTATCGTTCTCGCCTTAGTCACGGAACTGTCTTGGGTCATGTAATGGACAGATTGTGAAGTGAGAGAGAAAACCAACAAGATGCAACCGTTAGATGTTTATTATCAACACTTTCTCAATATGTTTCGGGCATCATTATGCCCATCTTCAGGATACCAAGACGTGTGTTACTGCACGTGGTGTGCTGCGCCGTAACAAGCGGGGAAAATTTAGATATTAGCTGTAATGTCTTTTTTGTGGGGTATTGTGTAGTAAACTTAGATGGGACCTCGTGTGTATATGCGAATGTCGTGTGCAAATGGGTGTGTCGTGGTGTTGGATTGCTATATGTCTCGTGCGTTTTTCAGGTCTGGTGTATCGGGACAGATTGTGGGATAAACCCATGAAGTCGTGATATAGGAATTAATTCATTTTTCGAAGAATTTGTTTGCGTTTCGTGTATTTAGAACAAGATAAACACATTGAAGTTGTAGGAACAACAGATTTAGAATCTGGGTGTATCTTATTACAGGTCAGTCCTGAATCTTTAATGTTCTTGTTTATTTGGGAACACTTATAATAGAATTGGATCATATTTGTATTATTTGGCCTTGAAACTTGGTTCCCTTCGCTGAGAAGAGAAAACATTTGAGAACAAAATACCTGCCCGAAGTATTTCAGACTTCGAGGTACGATGTAAGCGGAGAGTTAAGAAAATTACGTAGCTGAAGATTGCTTTGTTTATATTTATTAAATAGTGTATGCAATTTGTTAAGGTAGTTGGGCAACATGGACTTACGGCAGGAATCTGCTTATGTCATTTAATGACGCCTCGTTGACTTCCAAAGCTTATGTAGCGTGTGATGAATCATGATGATCGGGGATGTTGAAAAGGTAATAATTTGGGAGAGGAGGGCAGTGAGCGGTTTGCCGGTATTGTACTGGCATTTCGCCTGGAGAGAGAAAAGCGTCGATGGTGCGGCCGGAATACGAACTTCGTACACCTTGAATTAAGAGCGCTGCCACCGTACTTACCTTCCCACTGACACGCATTGAGGGTATAAAAAATACTTCTTACTACCCAGATAATTAGATAGTTTGGAAATCTGTGCCTGTATTGGAGGGCATTATATCACCGTTGAGGATGTAGATGTTACTGTACCCACTGCCATGTTTTCGACTGCAGACTTTAAATTTTGTCCAGATAAATGCAAAGATGCCACAATATAGGTCATGAAAGCACATAATCTTAACCACAACATGAGATGGAGATGAGTGGTTAACACCACACCTCGGTCCCTGTGCCGTCAGCGAAAGTGTCCGTGGTACCAGTTGATTAGGAGACTGGATGGATTCCAGAGCCGTTCTGGACGTCTTGGAGAACAGATAAAGCTCCTTCCCTGCCTGGTTTCGAGTCCCGGTTTGTGAAGCCTTTAGCCTAGTCAGTATAATATCAATGTGATGTATTCTTGTGTTCCGTGAGATTCTCACAGTAAGCTTCGGTTTCTCATGTACAACATTCACCGATTGGTCTTTCTAATTCAGGCACTCTTGTGTTCTTTGTGAGGTTCATACTTCATACTGAATGTACGTGGGTTGTTTTCAGAGTTTTAAATCGATATTTAGGTTCTACATGCGGTGGCGACGTAAAATGTAATTATTCGTAATGTGGTTGTCTTTGCGTTTTGTGATAACGGTTATGAACCTTTCGGTGCTGTGACAAGAAGTATGACTTATTAATTGGTAGGGATGAGCACAGTAGTATCCATCCGCTGTGCGGCGCAATGGTAGGGGAGACGACAAGGTATTACCTGCCTGCTTGTGCGTTGTATGGATTCGTCTTGTAATTAACGTGCTGGAGTTTAGATCGATGTGCTTTTGTTTGATCCGTGGTCTGCTAGACTCTCCTGCTGGTGCTGCGTTTTTGAATCAATAGATAGTCTTTTGTTTGCGAGGTTGCCTGGATGTGTGCTGGTGACGGAATGCAACGTAGAAATGAGTGCAGAACGACGGTCTAGAACTGTCGGGTGTTTTTTTCCATGTTGGATACCATGTAATGTGAGGATGACTGTCCGTACAAAGTAACAATAGCTGCCTGAACAGTTCATTGACTTGCTTATGTATTCTAACTTCATAGGTGATGTCCACAGCTCTTGAGTTTCCTCTTTTTCTGTACTTACTAGACCACCATGATATTTCCTCACAAAAGTATTCATGTGTTTCTTGTTTCCCTCATTTATTAGTAGTGGTGTCGAGTAGTGGTGGTGGTGGTGTTGATAGGTCTTCACAGACGCCAGACTGAAAGGTGGCGAATAGTTCTTGTTAGACGAACCTGTGCAGTGCTGTCAAAGGCATACTTAACCAGCCACTGAAGCTACTGAGAGCACATCCAAATCATTCGCAAAACATCCGGATGGGAGCCATGGTGCGCGTGTTTGTGGAACAAAGAACTGCATTTTGGAGGCGGTGCATTTTCTGATGTGTAATTCACACACATAATTTCACGCGAAGTGTTTTTGCGCCAGATAAAGCTGTGCTTCGAAGTGGAGAAGAGTGTGCTGCTGGATGTGAGCTGTAAATACAGTCTTCACTACCACCACCACCACCACTGCTACTACTACTACTACTACTACAACAGCTACTCATTACTGTTTATGTTGATGGTCATGATGCGCATCATAATTACTGATAAACTGAACATTGTCACTTACGTGTAATGAGTATGTCATCTTGGAAAATTTAAATATGTGAATCGCAGTACAGTAGACAAAGGTGCGGAGGTAGTAGTGACAATTACTGTCTGGGAAGAGGTGCTTACAAATGGAAGAGGAAGTAACGGAACAAACTCCCGTAAATTGGAGTTCTGTTAGGATCATCAAGTTACGGGCCGAAGCAGCATGCATTTGGGCAACTCACTGGCGTGATTGTTTAACGGACGATATTTTTAGAGTTGTTAGCAGTCAGTAAGGTGTTAGCATCATCCGTTTGTCAGCAAAAATACCATTGACTTACAGACCGTCGTGTGCAACTGGTAATTTTGAGTGCATTTTACCACGGCTGCGTTGGTGAACTGTCGATTGCTGCTCAGCCTCCTGGTGAAAGTATGGTTTGAGTGAGTGAATGGGAGAGAGAGACTGGACGTTGAAGGCGCAGACCCTCGTCCTTGATTTGCCAAGTAACTTGTTGCCCTCTTCGTCTTTCACTCGCCCAAAGTTTTCTTGCTGTCTTCTTTCACCATTATTTTCTTTTTTGTGGAGCGAACCAGCGTCTGAGCACTGCTCGCTGTAAGCAGGAGCTCCTTCAATCCGTCTCAGAGCATAGGTGGCATAAGAGGGCTCGTTTCCGGTGTCATCGAAATGGAGGCTCAGGAACTACAATTTCTTGCCCCATCTCAGGTCTTCCCGTCATAAAATTACCGAATAAATAGGATATCATTTTTAAGCACATGAAACTTGAGATTTTACAATAGTGAAGATATATTTTGTGGTGTTCTGGATTGACGCCGTCCAGTTTGGTAGGTTTTGCTTACGTACTGCAGTATGTTCATGTGAAATATAAGAAAGCACCTATCCTACTACACTGTGCTGTGTAACTCGGACGACGACAGTTATGTTTCAACAACTAGAATTTTTTTGTAAAAATCGTAGAAATTTTGTGGTTCTTGGATTGTTATACAGAGTACGGTAGTGTATTGGATGTTGTCTGATGCACGTTTTTGTACACACTTCGCATAAGAGCGATCTGCACAATCATGTCGGTAGGCCTTACTGACGATTGGCTTCCTTTAACCTTAGTACTACGATATAGAGATCGCTATACAGTGGTGACTACAGAACGTGTCAAGGTAGGCCTTGTATTGTAACATGAAGACTCCACCGTCATTGGGCCCTATCCTGAAATATTTCAATCCAGTTATCTTTACAAACGCATTACACTGAAATTCGAGAGGAGCTCTACCTCCCCACCCCAGTATGCCTTCATTTCGATGGGACAACTTTATCTGCCATCTAGGTGTAGATACCCCAGATATACCAGTTGTTGTTTGTCACAGTGTCGAAATTTCGCGAAGAAAGGATACGTTAACCCCTTTACGTACCATTTCGTTTTCTGTAATGTGAGGTAATTCTAAGGGTTATGTGTAAAACGTAAAAAATATCTTAATTTTACATCTCAGGTGTATCACAAAACATTTTGTGTGGGTTAGTACATCCAGTCTCCAATCAGTAAACTGTGACAGCGTAAGCGTTGAACTGCCCTCTTTTACAAGCATTTTCGCTGCGTCGTAACTTGAAAGCCCATACATTAACTTGACCCGGTACCCTTATATCCGTGGCGAAAAAGGTGGGTGTAAGACGGTCAGTTACGTGTGCACGCCATGAAGGTGTGTGATGGAGTTCAGGTATAACTCCACGCATTATTTATCTCGACACTAGATATATATGAGCGGCCAGATTCACGACCCGTACGCTGTACCCGCGGGGAAGGACTCCCTGCTGCCTACTGAATATAAAAATCTTGGTAGACCCCAGAAACAGACTGGACGTTTTGAAAAAAGAATATTTCTCTGCCCTTCCTGGAATCGAACCATGATTCCTCAGTTGTCCCACCCATTGGCTAGTCCTTGTGCCGAGGCGTGCCTCTCGCACCAGTTAAAATGTCGGTGGGCTAAAGAACTAGATCCCGTCTTGTTACGTCTTTATCTTGTAGCCCCCTTGTATATCCTTTCTGGAAACGTAACACTATAATTTATATGTTTTTATGGGTGTGAAATTTGGTCTGTCACTACAAGGGAAGGCGTTAGATAGGGGGTGTTTCAGAATAAAATGCTGTGGAGAATATTAGAACACAAGAAAGATGAGTAACTGGTGGATGGAGAAAATTACATAGTAAGGACCATATAATTTGTACTTTTTACCGAATATTTAGGGTCATCAGATCACGGAGGGTGAGATTGGAGAGACATGTGGGAAACGAGAAGGATGTACAGAGAGACTGTAGGTTGAAGAACGTAAGACCCCGATGTGCGTGTGGAAGGATAATATTAAAAGGAACTGAGCTGACCCAGGTTGGCGTCAGTGTCTGTGTAACACGGTAAAGCAAGCGCGTTCCTTTGACGAAAATGCAGAGCAGTGTGGATGAGTATTTTGCGTCACACCCGGTACTGTTCTCTTGTTGAGTTATGAGCATCATGCTAACTAACCTCCCTCTATAGGAGGCCGGTAATAAAGCGCCTTCGTAAAGTAGCAATCCGCAGACTTGTGCTGTAAGTATCGTGGAAGGTGTAATTTCTTTGCAGTTTGTAGGTAATAGTCGAGTTCAGGTTTGTGAGGGCAGCAGCAGTAATGTTCCATGTATTGTAGCTGTTTTCTCCTGTCCGGTTCATACATGTATTCATGTGAGTTTTATTCGAGACTCCTGTCAATTTCATACAGATTTCAATGAATGTAAGTCGTGAGGTCTTGTCAAACTGCTGCAGGCTTTTCGTTCGATTTGTTGTGTAAGGGGTTTGGTTGAGAAGCTGATTGCGTAAATCATCTGTGGGAACATCAGTACTTGAGTTCTATGTGCCTGCCCTTTTTTTATTGCTTTGTGTGAAGCTAGCATAAATAAAAACGTAAGCTATTGAGGTTTTGTTTATTATTTGGTGGTAAGAAATGAGGTGGCTTCATGTGAAATTTCTGTTAACCGCTGTAAGAGGAATTTCTGTTTTGCTGTAAACAAGGAACTGCTCTGACTCTACGGATTCCGTTGTAGTGATTTTGAAACATCGATTATGAACGGTACTACCAGAGGGTTGTTTGGTTGATTAGTTAGTAGGACTGGGTTTGTAGCTACTCATTTGCCGTTCTCCCATGTCCGTTTTTAAAAGTTCTGTACAAGCGTCTGAAAAACGCTGTAACATTGTAAACTTGCAATTCTCTTTCTGTGATATTCTTTCTGAATTTTGGTTACTTCCTGACCTGTGGCTTGCACGTTCAGAACAATATCACACCAACGGTCTGTTAATATGAACGTACTGTGCTATTGTGTAAGACATCCTGTTATGATGAGAACTATACCGCCGTCACTACTGATCCTCCCCGTTGTACGAATTAGCCCATCTCTAAGCTTCTTTTATTTCCACGCGAGTTTTTCTTTGTTGCCTACAGCGTGCACTAAATATTGCAGAGAAAATTCCCTGTACTTTCAGACGTTTAATTAGAAGGCTGAGCTGCCTCTAAGTTTTAATTACTGCTAGAATATCGGCCTATACCGGGCAGCCATTTTGAAGACAGCGCCAGTGAGCACCTTTTTCGCATGGTTCCTTCTAACTAAAACCCTCGACTGCCTGCGGCCCCACTTGAGTGCACTCGCCTTGACAACTTGTAACACCGAGAGAGTCGACTTTCCGAAACTCGCTGCGGAGTCCGTTCCGCAACCCCTGCTAGACCTACAAGTTCCGTGTGCCATCTGTACTTTGGTAATAAGAAGTGATTTGCATTCACCCCCTTTGACCCCCAGCTTGGACTGGCACCTCTTATCCTCAATCAGCAGCTGATTGTTGAACGTATTGGTTGCTGCAGAACGTATCGTGGACCCTTTGCTTTGTGCCGACATGAGGATCTGCCATGGACTAAATCCAAGAGACCCATTATCGGCGTATGAGGTGTGACACTGAGAATGGATTCTTCTGGCTGGCTATCGGTTGCAGTAACAGTGTGCTGTGAGCGTGGTAATGAAGGTATTCATAGTTTACGGAGTGTAGACCATCAGCATTATTAAAAACAGCTATTGCCATTTGTATACATATCAACCTCGGACCGCCTCTGTGGTCTAGTGGTCAGAGTTTCTGGCTACAGATACAGAGGTCCCGGGTTCGATCCCCGGCGCTACCAGATTTTCTGAGTAATAGTGGGTCTGGAACGGGGTCCACTCAGC
>Ga0123353_10014465_pt1 | contig 11379 bp, 8 predicted proteins | sample TergutLab28metaG_3_FD_92763 | JGI IMG/M metagenome (GOLD analysis project Ga0123353, IMG submission 92763) | Labiotermes labralis P3 segment gut microbial communities from Petit-Saut dam, French Guiana - Lab288 P3 | ecosystem: Host-associated > Arthropoda: Insects > Digestive system > Gut ... | reverse complement strand
TACCGTCATTCCGGTTATGCTTGTACCGTCCTACTTTTGCCATGTTTGGGCATTGCCCGGCATTCGTCAGGTTCTTTCCGCTGTTTAACGCGGTGGTTGTCCCAGCCCGACAAGCGTATTCCCATTGTGCCTCGGTCGGCAAGTCCGTCAGCAGTCCTGTCTTCGTGCGTAAAATCCCAAAGAACGACGTGTCGTCCACATCGTTGTTTGCAGGCCACTGTCTGCCGTTCTCTACGCCACGGAGCATATCGTATGATACCTGTTCCGTGGGGCGCGAGTCGCCTTTATGTAACGATGGGTTTCTCCCCATGACCAGTTCATACTGCCTCTGCGTCACCTGAAAGACGCCGATGTAGAACGGTTGGGTCAGGGTCACTTGATGCAAGTCTTCATTGTCCCCACGCCCCAATTCATTATCAGGACTGCCCATCATAAACGTTCCGGCAGGGATGAGGCGAAGCCACAGTTCTTTGGTTCGGCAGGTGTCGAAATCCAAGTCCGGCGGTTTCGTCTCATAACTCACGGGGTATTTCGTTGCGTCCGGACCGCCTGAGAGGTCAATGACCATGTACTGTGCCCTGTCGCTGAACGGTGCTGGCTGTAACCGATTCTGCGCCTGTGCCGTGGTTGCCGATACCGCCAGCAGACCTGCCAGCGTCCATTTCGTGAGTTTAGTTGCACTCATCCGTTTTCTCCTTCGTGCCCGTTTGGTTTTACACGGTCGGCTTTCCACGGGTATGAAAAGACGCACCTCTGATTTTCTACAATGCCCAACCAAAGCACAACCAAATGCCTATCCGAAACACTGTATGTATTTCAGAAGCACGCCCCAAAAAAAGGACGTACCCCATACTCTACACTTCGGATAAAAACACTTGAGAATAGATGCACTTCACATTATCCACAAGTCTGGTTGTTTTTGGTTAGATGCCTTGCACAAGCGCACAAAACATCCTTGCGAAGAAGTGTACCTTCGCGTCAGGGTGTCACGGGAAATCGCCCGTGACGTTCAAAGAGCAAAATCCCAAGGCAACACCTATTGCCCAGTGGACGTAAGAAGGTTACTCTTTCTACGGGGGAGTTACAAGGGGAAAATGCTGGAAATCCCAAAAATTAAATGAACCCAGATTACGCGTTAGAGTAATTCAACCTGATATTGACACAAAGGGCATTGCTTCTTTAAATCTGCCAATATCAAGTTGAATTACTCTAGCAGCGCCTTCAGCTCTTGCGCGAGGGCCGGGACGGTGCCGGCGCTGATGGGGAGCGAGGCGGCGAACGCGGTGGCGCACCCTGCGTCCGCACGGCCATGCGTGCCGCGCACCTTCGAGGTGTTCAGGCTGATGTGGAGCGGGTTGAGCCCGAAGAAGAGTTCGCAGGGGTCAAAGCCGGGCTTGTTGTGGATGTCCACATGGGCGGCGTAGTCGGGCGCTTCCCGGTTATCCTTCCACCACGGGTAGGCGAACCATGAGCCGGGCTTGGCGAGCAGGAGGAAATCACCCGTGCGCGGATGGTTGAGGCCGAGGACCGTTTGCGCCTCCACCTCCAAGATGTGGTCAACGCCGGGCAACGCGCTCAGCGTCGCGGCGACATTCGCCTTCTGCGACTCGTCGAAGCAATACACCATCGCCACCTGATGGTCGGGGAGCGCGTAGGCCTTGCTCGCGTAGAAGTCAGGGTACATCATCCCGCGTATCTCGCGGACGGAGAACAGCCCCGCATCGCGCAGCGCGCGGTTCGGGAAGACCGCGCCCTGCGTGACGGGCGTAATCGCATAATCGCCGAAGATGACAATCTCATACCCGTTGGCCTGCGCGGCGGCCGACAGGCGCGACAGCTCGTCCTGTATCGTGCGAAACGCCTTCGCGCACTTGTGATGGTCTGGGCCGAAACGCTGGAGGTCGTAGTCCAGCCCCGGCAGGTAGGTCATCATCAGGTCAGGCGAATCGGGCTCGGCAAGGAAGCCTACCATGGCATCGGTGATCCACTCCGAGCTTTTAACGGACGCCTGCGGGCCCCAGTAGTGTTGCAGGCGGAAGGGGCGCCCCGCATGGTCCGTCAGGCGTTGCTGGAAGTCCATCGGCTGGGTGTAGAACTCCATGAGCAGGTGCCCGCTGTGCGTGTGGAGGGGCGCGGGTGAAACAAGGTAGTCAACGGTCTCGTCGAGGCTCTGCTGGAAAAAGGTCATGCCGACCGTCCCGCCTTTGGCGCGGAAGGACTCCCAGAAACGCTCGCCCGAGACGAGGCAGGCGGACTGCTCCCAAAACATCGGCTTGCGCAGGGTGAGGTCCAGATAGCCGTTCGCGATGATGCCATGCTGCGCCGGCAGAAGCCCCGTACGCAACGCGGCCTGCGCGGTGCTGGTCAGCGCCGGGAACACAGGCTGCATCGGGCGGATGGCGTGCCCGCCCAACGTTGTCGAACCCTGGCTTGTGGCAAACTCATACCCCAGCCCCGCGACTTGAACAATCAACAGTTTCTTCATATCAATACTCCTTCTTCCGCAAAAGCGCGGAACATCCAACTCCACATCACCTGTTTGACCTTTTCCCTACGCACCGCACAGCGCCCGCATTTTCTCCAGCCCTGTCTTCGCGGTCACTTCGGCGGCCTGTTTCCAATACTCCTGGTTGAACACCTCCACCGACAACCACACGTCCGCATGATTGTCGCGGAAGCCCGCAAGAATGTCTTTCAGCGGCGCAATGCCGTCGCCGGGCCAGATGCGGTCGGCGTCGCGGATTGTGTCGCGCGGCGGGTCGGCGGGATAGTCGTTGAGGTGGAAGCAGTGCAACGCATGACGCCCGAGAAGACGCAACGCGCTAAAGCTGCTCCCGCCCTTGTAGGTGTGGAACGCGTCCGCCAGCACACACGCATCCGGATGATCCGCCCGCGCCGCCACATAGATGCACGCCTCGAGACGGCCCAGATTTTTTGCCGTCCCCCAATACTCGATTTGCGGAACCACGCCCGCGCCCCGCCCCAGCTCCAGCACGGCGCGGTAACGCTCCGCCAGCACGTCGAGGCTGACCGCGGGGGCGTCGCCGCCGTTGATTCCGGCTGGCGGCGCGGCGATGTGCGTACCGCCCAACGCCGCGACCATTGCCATGTCGCGCTTCATCTGCTCAAGCCCTTTCGCGCGCGCGCTGTCGTCCTCCGCCGCCCACTGGGCGAAACCAATGGCGCTGGCGACGGTCAGCCCAGCGTCCTTGCAACGCGCGGCCAGGCTGCGGAGCGCCCCCTCCGTCTTCGCCGCCTCGGCAATGTCGGATAGCCACGGCTCGATGCCTTGGTAACCGCTCTTGGACGCGAGGTCAACCTGCGCTTCAAGCGGCAGCTTGTAGCCGCGTATCGTCCCCGTGTTCAGGCAGAAACGGAACCGCCCCGACGGCAACGCCTCGCCGTCATTCTTCTGACCCTTTGCGGTCAACGCCAGCCCGCCCGTCACCGCCATCGCAGCACAAAATCCACGTCGCGTAAACATCTCTGTTCTCCTTGCATTCCCACTAGTTTAGCATGATGCCACAGAAATTACAACGGCCCAAATCAGAGAAACAGCCTTTGTTGTCCATCGTCATTTTGTAATTTCCAACTCAAGCGTGACCCCGTTCATCCATTGCACACGTCCGCGCATCTGCTGCGCCAACGCCATCACATCCGAGGCGCACGCCGCTACATCCACCGCAATGATGTTGGCGTGGAAGTCCGTGACGTACGCGCCGCCGACACGCAGACCCTTGCACCCGGCCGCGTCGAGCAACCGCCCTGCCGCGTCGCCCGGAGGATTGCGGAAAACCGACCCTGCCGTGCGAAGCCCAGCCAAGGGTAAACGCTTCGCGCGAATCGCCAGCCGTTGCGCCTTGATGGCCTCGCTGTCCGACCGCTCCAACGCAAGGCCGCACGACACCGCGATACGCCCTTTCAGTCCCTCGCAATGGCGGTACGAAAATCCCAACTCGTCGGGTGTCAGCACCTGTGCCGAGCCGTCGGCATCAAGGCACCGTACCCACTTGACACGCCTTGCGATTTCGCCGCCGTGCGCCCCTGCGTTCATCGCCAGCCATCCGCCTACGCTCCCCGGCACACCCTCAAGAAATTCCAGTCCCGACAAACCTTTCTGCGTCAACGTCTCCAGCAGGGCAGGACCCCGCCAACCGCACCCGACAACCGCCTCGCCGTTTTCCGCAATCGTCAATTCTCGGCACGCGCCGTCAGCCCAACGGATTGCGCATCCGTCCTCGCCCAAGTCGCTGACCCACGCATTCGCACCCGCTCCGAACAACCGCCACGGCACACCGTGTTCCGCACAGCATTTCAGCACGGCGCTCATCGCCGTCTCATCTGCGACCTCCACGCGCCAACGTGCCGTTCCGCCGACACCGTAAAACGACCATGACGCAAGTGCGCCGTCAGGGGTCACGCTAACGCCTTGAATTTTTTGCAGTACCGCATCAAACGCATCCTGTGCATTCGGCCAGCCACTGGTCACAGCGTCACGCACGATGTCCGCCAACCCAATCACATCCCCAGCCCCGGCAATCAGCACGAAATCACCCGAACGGAGCGTCCGACTCAAATAGCCCCAAACCTCCTCCAGCGAACACGCGAGCGAGATTGTATTTTTCAAATCCTCTGCGTCTTTGCGTCTTTGCGAGAAAATCTTCTGCCACTCACGGAAGTGCGCATACAAATCGCAACTCTCCCCGCCTGCAAAGGATTGAGGACATTCGGAGGCCGCATAGACGGGCAAGAGGATAGTCTCGTCCGCGTCCCCGAACGCCGACGGGAATTGCGCCCCGAGCGCAAGCGTCCGCGAGTAGCGGTGGGGCTGGAACACGACCACCAGACGACGTGAGGCCTGCACCCGTGCCATCCCGATAGCGGCTTTCAATTCCTGCGGATGGTGTGCGTAGTCGGACACGAAGCGGATGTCCCCGGCCTCGCAAACCAACTCGAAACGCCGGCCGGGTAATTCCCCGCATGATGACGGTAATTCGGCGAACACACGTTCGGGCGGTTGCCCCATGAGCAATGCCGCACATGCTGCGCCCAGCGCGTTCAACGCATTGTGCCGGCCCGACACGCCCAGCGTGATGCGCCCTCGGCTTGTCCCCTGATACCACACATCGAACGCGACACTCTCCGCAGTCTCACACACGTCCGTTGCCCGCACGTCTGCACCCTCGTTGAAACCGAATGTCAGGACGGGTGCGTTTGCGTTTTCAATCGCCACCTGCCGTGCGCGCGGATGGTCGTGGCACACGGCCACACCCTTGCGCGTCTGGCGGACAACTGTGCGGAAGCAGTCGAGTAAATCCTCCTCGCCGCTGAAATGCTCCATGTGGTCCCAGTCAATGCTGGTCAGCACGGTCACGTCAGGATGGTACAACGCCAATGTCCCGTCGCTCTCGTCGGCCTCCGCCACCAGCACGTTGCCCGCGCCCACGCCAGCGACTGCGCCGAGCCGTTGCGTAAAACCGCCGATGCACCAGTCGGGGTTCAACCCCAACGCTTGGAACAGGTGCGCCGTGAAACAGCTTGTGGTCGTCTTGCCGTGCGAGCCGCACACCGCTACGCCTTGGCATTGCGAGAGGAGACTTGCCAAGACCTCGCCACGGCGGAAAATCGGGATGCCCAATGCACGGGCGGCCACGACCTCGGGGTCATCCGTTGACACTGCGGGCGTGACGATGACGCGGTAGGTGCTTGGGGTGATGTGTTCAGGCGCATGACCCTCTGCAACCGCCACACCCGACGAGCCCAGCCAATCCGCCAGCGCGTTCGGGGTCGCATCGCAACCGCTCACCTGCCATCCGCGCCGCGCCAGCAAATACGCCACACCCGCCATGCCGATACCGCAGATACCGAGCAGGTGCACGGAGGAAGCGTTGCTCGACTCCCATGTGTTTTCCGTTACCATATCATTCCAAGACCTGAAAATGTCATTGCCTGTCGCTTTCCTTTTTAGTTGTTACATATTCGGTTTCAGGTTCACGGAAAAAATCAAGTTGCCCATCAGACATTCTATAGGGTCGTTTAATATTGAACTGCCGCACGATGTGCTCAGATATAGGAAGATTATTTAAACTACTGGGTTCTACTTTTATTGCCCCTGAACCGTAACTTTTACCGACAAGCCTTAAGTTTTTCAGTGTGTCAGGATGATTCAGCGCTTGCCAAAGATTTTCGACATATTCGTTGTCGTCATAAATGGGATAAACACATAAAAAACCTGTTAGCGGCAAAACGTTTGCTTCGTTTTTTATAAACCTCGTGTTTCTTCTGCCTAAATAAGCAAACAAAAGCGGAGGCACTTTTCGTTCTTCCATTTTATACCAAGGGTTACGTTGTTTTATTAAAGGACGATTGGGTAAACCTAGCTTCTCTCCAATTTTAAGGTAATTGGAAACAGACTTTGGGAATGTGTGGTGTCCATTCGTTGAAAATAAAAATGTGGGACGATTACTCTCGTCTAATTTCTCTATATCTTTTGTCGTCAATAAACTTTCAGCAACATCTCTGGTTCTTCCAATGGCTCTTTTAAGAAAAGCATTGGGGATATCATGTTCTTTTACCTGTTCTGATGTCAAAAAGAAAAAATCATTAGAGCCTGTTGCTATTCCACGCATGACATTAGCAAAATCATTCAAATGAAATTGGAAGCCTTTATTTTGCGGGGGTCTTGAAAGCCCTGTTGCAATGCCTTCTTTTAAATCACGACTTGTGATTTCAAGCGTCTCTAAATTCTGTTGCTGGAAATCAGAAGATATAAAATCAAACAAATCTGTCGGGTGGGCTTCATTTGCTTTTACCCAAAGCAAGGTGTTTGGGGGTTGACTGTTTTTAATCAAAAGAACAATCGCGTTGGTATCAACATTGGGGAACGGCGTAGCTTTTTCATCAAATGTAATCACACATTCAATGCAAAAGCTTTCTGAAATCCATTGCCACAGGTTTTTAGCAAATTTCCCCTCACACGTGTCGGCTGGCATGATAAAAGCAAGTTTCCCGTTTTCCTCTAAGCAATTTAATGCCTGAATCAGAAAATAAATATGATAACCCGCTCGGCCGTCAATAGCCCTTCCGATTGTTTTTATGGAGAGTTTTTTTAAAAAGCCCTTTGTTTCTTCATCAACACGATGATGCCTTATATAGGGGGGGTTGGCAATAATGGATTTGAATTTTCTTTGAGGGGGAGTCTTGATGAAATCTCTTTCTTCAACAAACGCTTTTTCATGTTTGTAAATTTCATCGGATAGAACCTCGCCGTCAATGTCTGTGCCGTAAAAAGAGGGATTTGGGTTATTAAGTTTAAGCAGAGCCTCAAAAAAAGCGCCCCTGCCGGTTGCAGGGTCGAAAATCAAATCTGTGTCATTTGATACATAGGCAACCATTGCCTCCGCGACCCAACCCGGAGTCCAAAACTGCCCTTTGTCACGGAGCTTTTCTCTTTCCTCCCATGCGGAGGGCAACAATTGATGTGTGTATGTTTCACTCATCACAATTGTTTCAAAACGTTTAGTGCCTCGTTGGAAAGCTCAAACGATCCGCCTTCAAATTTTACGTATGGTAAAATGTGCCCGTTTTTGTCTACTATGCAATCGGCAACCAGTTGCGGATCTACCGTTGAAATTCCCAACGGATAAGCGTAATGATAATATACGAAATAAGTGTCTTTTTTTGTTGTTGCTCCGCCTGGAGCTTGGAACTCCTGTTCTTTTGGAGTTATGAACCCTTCGGCGATTAAACGTTGGGCTTCGTCAAAAGGCAAGCCATAAGCCCTGTCAAAAAACATATGCCATATATGGATTGGAACTTTGTTTTCAATTTGCCAATTATTCAACGGTTCACGATCTTCATCTTTGATAATCACATTGGGGAGGACAGCGTTTTTCGCAAACCCTAATTTTCCGCCGAGCCGTTTTTGCTTTTTCATCGGTTTGTCGTAGTTGGGCATTTTTTCGGCAACCCAAAGGGAATTTTCGCATTCAACCGCAACAACCGCTTTGGAAATCATTTCGCACATTTCATTTTCCTTTATAAACGGCAACTCCCCCGCTCCGCCGATTTTCTCAAGGAATTTATCAACAAACGCTTTGTCCGATATTTTGAAAACCAAAAGATCTGGACGTTTTATTTTTCCAAGCCCCGCTTCTTCCAGGCGTTCAAAATACAGTTCGAACGCCCTTACATCATTCGTCGGGGCAACGCCGCTTGGTCCGTAGGGAATGGCATAAAATTGTCTGGTGCTGTTGCATGAATCAATCAAACGTTTTTCACTCCAAGCCCCCTGAGACCAACGCATGAGAAAATCGCTCCCGCGTAACCTTCGGGGGTTAAGCAAAAAATCAGCCCAAGCAATTTCGCCAATTCCGTGTAAATCAAACTCGATGTTTTCTTTTGACACGGATAAAATTCGTTCAAACGGGTGAATTAAAGAATGAAAAGTTTTCACTAGAAACTCCACTTATACATCAGCTTCGGATCGTTGGCCTCGTTCTGCAACAGGCGTTTCAAGTCGAACTGCAACCCGAAGCCGGGGCGGGAGAGGATGTCCATCAGCGTGACGTGCTCGTCGTAGCGATAGACCTTCACGCCGTCTTCCGCTTTGAGCAGTTCGGCGATTTTGTCCTGCGCATCCTCGGCGTAACCGATGCCGTCAACGAGCTTGTGCTTCCAGGCCTCCTCGGCAGCGAAGACGCGCCCGTCGGCCAGCGGCTCGACAACCTCCCTCGGCAGTTTCCGGTTCTGGACCACCAGCGACACGAAACGGCTGTGCATGGCCGTGATGACCCCTTGCAGCATCTCGCGCTGTTCGGGTTTCACGTCCTTGAAGGGGTTGAGCATATCCTTGTTTTCACCGGACGTGATGGTCACGTCGCTGACGCCGAGTTTCTGCGCGAGCTCCTTGAAGTTGTACGTCTGGAGGACGACCCCGATGGAACCCGTGAGCGTCGTGGGGTGCGCGATGATGTGGTCGGACGCCAGCGCGATGTAGTACGCGCCGGACGCGGCGGTGTTGCCGAAGAGCGAGACGATGACACGCTCGGGATAAGCCTCCTTGAAGCGCAGCAACGCGCGGTAGATGATGTCGCTGTCCGTGATGCCGCCGCCGCCGCTGTCAATCTCCAGTATCAGCCCCTTGACCTCTTCGTCATGCGTGGCGCGGCGGATGGAGCGCAGTACCGTGTTCGCGCTGCCGCTGCTCCACATACTCCCCGTGCCCAGCATGATGAGGCCTTCCACGGGGATGCGCACGACCTTGACGTCGCCGCTCCCGGACGACCACGTCTCCGTCATGAACGGCGCTTCGTCCTCGCCCCTGTCACCCGAGATATTCAGCGAGCGTGGAAAGAGCCCGCCCCGCCGGCCGCCTGACCCCTCCATGATTATGCTCAACATCCCCGCGACCATCATCAGCCCCAGGCCGATAAAAACCCCGAGCATGATCAGGCATCCCAGACCGCACCCGTTCCGTTTCGGCGGCGGCGGCGGTGGCACTTGATTTCCTTCCATCACCCAACCCTCTTCATTTATCTCTCCGTGAGCGGCGTATAATGGCGGCGCGGTGCGACGCTCTTGTAGGCCGGGCGGATAATCTTGCCGTTGTTGGCCAGCTCCTCGATGCGGTGGGCGCTCCAGCCCACGATGCGCGAGACGGCGAACAGCGGCGTGAACAGTTCCTGCGGAATCCCCAGCAGGCGGTACAGCATACCCGAGTAGAAATCCACGTTCGCGCTAACGCCCTTGTACATCTTGCGGTTCTGCTCGATAATCCCCGGGCCAATCCGTTCGACCATGAGGTACAGGTTCATCTCATCCGACGCGCCCTTCTCGGCGGCGAGCTTCTCCACATAGTCGCGCAGGATGATGGCGCGCGGGTCGGACACGGAATAGACCGCGTGGCCGATGCCGTAAATCAGGCCCGAGCGGTCGAACGCCTCTTTCTTGACGAGCTTGAAGAGGTAATCCTCGACCTCGCGCTCGTTATCCCAGTTCTTGACCGCCGCTTTCATGTCCTCGAACATCTGCACGACCTTGATGCTCGCGCCGCCGTGGCGTGGACCTTTGAGCGAGCCGAGCGCGGCGGTGATGGTCGAGTACGTGTCCGTCAGCGAGGATGTGACAACGTGCGTCGTGAACGCGGAATTGTTGCCGCCGCCGTGTTCGGCGTGCAGCACCAACGCCATGTCGAGCAACTGCTCTTCCAGCGGCGTGTACTCGCCGTTCTTGCGCATGATGCTCAGGAAATTCGCCGCCGTCGAGAGGGTCTTGGACGAGCTGTGCAGGACGAGGCTCTTGTTCTGGAAGCGGTAGGCGTAGGCGCGGTAGCAATAGGCCGCCAGCAACGGGAACGTCGCGATCAGCCGCAAGCTCTGGCTCAACACGGTCGGGATGTCCGTGTTCTCCGCGTCGTCGTCCAGCGTGTAGAGCGCCAGCACCGACTGCGACATCGCGTTCATGATGTCGCGGCTGACCAGCTTCAAAATCGAGTCATGCACGAACTCCTCGGGCAGCTCGCGGTAGGCAAACAGCATCTCCGTGAAACGGGCCAGCTCCTCCGCGTCCGGCAGCTCGCCGAACAGCAAGAGGTAGGTCGTCTCCTCAAACCCGCAACGGCCGTCCCGCGTGAAGCCCGACACGATTTCGCGGATGTCAATGCCCCGGTAGATCAGGCATCCCGGTCCCGCGTCGTCCCCTTCCTCCGTCGGCGTGTGCGCCAGCACGTCGCCGATCTGCGTCAGCCCGGCCAACACCCCCTTGCCGTTCAGGTCGCGCAGCCCGCGCTTGACGTCATACTTCGTGTAGAGCGACGAGTCCACCTGACACGTCGAAACCGCCTTCTCCGCAAGCCCATTCAGATACGTTTGTGCCTCTTTCCCCATTATATCAAGCCCTTCCGAATTCCTTTTGTGACATAAAAAGGCAACTAGTTTACACCAACGGAGGCGAAGATGGAAGTGTTAAAGTGTGAAAACTTTTTCCGAATTCGGAAAAATTTCTGCTTGCATCGCAAACGGGGGGAGGACTACTATATTACTATCACGTTGTGAGATTTTATAAAGGAGTGGTTGGAAATGAAACGTTTGATCGTGGTGTTGGGTGTTGGGGTGGCCTGTTCGGCGCAGGCGATACAGAAGGCCGGCACATTGCTGGTTGACTTGGCGGCGACGAATGCGGTGGTTACAGGAGGCAGGGTAGGGGTCTTGCCGAACATGGGTTCGCAGGGCGGGGACTTCGTGAGCGTGGTGGCGGGGCAGGGGCCGGAGTTCCGCACCTACGGGGCGGCCAATACGCCAGCGTTGTATTTCGCGGGGAGCGTGAACTCGCTCTTGCAGGGGATGACGGCGCCGTCTGACATCACGGGGACGAACTCGT
>Ga0123353_10014464_pt1 | contig 11379 bp, 11 predicted proteins | sample TergutLab28metaG_3_FD_92763 | JGI IMG/M metagenome (GOLD analysis project Ga0123353, IMG submission 92763) | Labiotermes labralis P3 segment gut microbial communities from Petit-Saut dam, French Guiana - Lab288 P3 | ecosystem: Host-associated > Arthropoda: Insects > Digestive system > Gut ... | reverse complement strand
GTCCTCGTAATAAGTGTTCCAAAGCTGATGTTTTTTAACAACTGTGACCGTGTCTTCGACAAAGTTTTTACACGCAACTTCCTTGATAATGTTTGCTTCATAATTCGGGTTCGGAATACCACCGCAGAAGTAACTCTCCCTATATAAATCACCCTGTCCTTCCCATGCCGCCAGGCAAACCAGGTGTGGGGGCTGCGTCGCTGCGATTTTCCAGTGCGACATACAAACGCCGGAGTTGCCAAAAAGAGAAACGCATCCATTGCACCACGCTTGAGCGGCAATCCATTCGATATAATCATATCCGTCCTCTGCATCCTGTGTTCCCCAAAGGTTGATGTTGCCTTCCGAGTTACCCACACCCCTTGCATCAACGTTAGCTATGGCATAGTTGTAGTAGCACCAGTATGCAGGATCAGCGCATTCGAACTTCGCCATGTCAGAAACTGTTTTTGGCGGAACGCCCATCAGCTTCCAGTTGTCCTGGCCTTCCGCAGGTCTTTTACCAAACATTCCCCAAGAGACGATTACCGGGATTTTCTCGCTGCAGTTTGCAGGCTTGTAGATGTCTGAATAAATTGTAACCCCGTCGCGCAGCTTCATGGGCACATCCTGTTCGCATATGATACCCGGAGCTGCTTCATAGACGCGATGGTTAAGTTTCGCGCAAAAACTGAACATAGCAGCCATCGGGTCTTCATTCATCTCGCCGCCTGCACGCATTGCATCCATTTCTTCCTTGGTTTTTCCGGGATACCCTTTTACAAACGGAACCTCGAACTCTTCTCCGTTGAACACTCTTATTTCTGTGAACCGCTCTCTGTTGTCTGACATTTCTTCATTCTCCTTATGGCATTGTTTTCTTCTTGCAATTGTGTGATGTCTCCTATGCTCCACCAAAACGGGCCGGATGCACCAGCCACCCCGTCAGTAAAGGCTTCTATTTCTCGCAGACAGCAATCGCAACGACAAAACCATTGTCGTTTGATATTGACAGGTGTACGCTATTGATCCCTTTTTCTTCATAGAGTTTTCTAGTGTACATATAGAGTGCGACTACCGGCTTTCCGGTATCATCGTTTCGTGTTTCGATATCAGTGAACCTGAACTCTGTGGAATTGACATTAAGGGCCTTAAACACCGCTTCCTTTGCCGCAAACCGTTCGGTGAAATACAGAATCGGGTCAGGCTTTCCGATTCCAACCTCATACTCGGCTTCCGTATATGTCGCCGAAAAAAAAGGATCGCTGTATTTCCCGCGCAGGCTCTCCAACCTCGCAGAATCCTGAATATCAACGCCAACCCCGTGAATCATACATCACCCTACTCACCGAGCATCCCTGCAATATAATCCGCAACTTCCCCAAAAGTAGCCTTTTTAATAAACTCCATGTACGGCACTTCTACCTCATACATATCTTCCAGTAGAGCGCTGAATTTTACCATATCAACGGACTTTGCTTTGATATCTTCCTTAAACCGCGTTTCGAAACCCAATGAACCCGCATCAATGCCGAGCAATTCGGCGCTTCTCTTTTTTAGCGCTTCAACTACTTCCTCACGTAATGACATACTGAAACCTCCAAATATCCTTTACTCTTATTTTCCGTTTATTATCGATACATCATTGGTTTTATCAAAAACCTCTACTAAGTTACCTGTCGGGTCAAGGACAAAAGCGCAATAATCCGGTACACCTTCAGGCTCAAAAGCGACTTTTACGCCACGCATTTTCAAATCCTTTATAAACCGGACATTATCATCCACGCAGACACAGAAGTGTTTACAGCCGTGCGTCATGTTATCCGTATCAGGGTGGCTGCGTTCAGGCGGCAGCGGTTTTGCATCAGGCCGTTCGAACAACTCGATTATAAAATTATCATTGCCGACAAACGCAACAAGCGTGCCATTGTGAGGAAGCTCCATGCGCGAAAGCAGCTTTAAACCGAAAACATCATCGTACCAGTTTATGGATTGCTCTAAGTCGATGACGCTCAATGCGACATGATGAAAAGTTGTCTTTATACTCATAGCGGTTTCCTTTCTTTTCGACCTCAATTATAAACATCGCCGTTCTCCGTGGGTCAAATGAGGCATCCTCCATCTGCAACAATATTCCTTCCATTAATCCACTTTGCGTTTTTACTGCACAAGAAAGCAACGATTTCGGCGATATCCTCCACTGTACCCAACCTATTGAAAGGCGTGTTCTCAATAATTGCTTGTTTGAACTCATTCGGAAGGTCACCTGCTTCCATTGCCGGCGTTATAGTTAGCCCCGGTGAAACGGTGTTCACCGTGATTCCCCTGGCAGAGAGTTCTTGGGCGGCAACCATAGTCATCATGTTGACAGCCGCTTTTGACGATGAATATAAGCTCATTCCATTTTTGGGGTGTATTACGGTACTTGACGATATTACTACAACGCTCCCGCCGTCCTTCAACCGCAACCCCGCCTCTTTCAAGCAGAAGAACGTTCCTTTAGCGTTTATATCAAAAACCTTATAGTATTCTTCTTCGGTTGTTTCACTTAGCGAAGACGAATAGCTAAGACCGGCGTTCGCTACCATAATATCCGGCGGACCAAAATACTTTCGGCATTCCTCAAATAAGTTCTTTATATCGCTGACTATGCTAACATCCGCCTTTACCGCAAGGGCGACGCCGCCGCCTGCTTCGATTTCCCGGGCAGCCTCCAATAGCTTGCTCTCCGTTCTGCCGGATATAACAACAGATGCTCCGTATTCTGCCAGTTTCGCAGCAATCCCTCTGCCCATCCCTTGTCCTGCGCCTGTGACGATTGCGACCCGGTTATGCAAATCCATTATTAAACACCCCATAACAAGAAATAACGGCTTGTAAAGTCGAACCGTCAATCACCGCCAAAATACGCCCTGCGGACAGCGTCAGTTTCCTTGATTGAAGCAATCTCTCCCTCCGCCACAACTCTGCCGACCTGGAGCGTATAACAGTAGTCTGCCAGGCCAAAGGCAAGATGTACGTTTTGCTCTACCAGAAGGACGCTTATGCCTCTATTCTTGTTTACCTCACTTATTGATTCGCCGAGTTGTTCGATAATGACCGGAGCCAATCCGAGCGATGGTTCGTCAAGGCAAAGCAGTTGAGGCGCACCCATGATCCCACGTGCGATAGCGAGCATCTGCTGCTCTCCGCCGGAGAGCGTACCTGCTTTTTGCTTTAACCTCTCCTTTAGCTTTGGGAAAAGACGGCAGACAAAATCGAAGTCATCCCTGATGCCATCCTTGTCATTTCTCCGTGATGCGCCGAGGATAAGGTTTTTATATACACTCATATAGGGAAACAACTGCCTCCCTTCCGGTACAAGTATGAGACCTTTTCGCACAATTTCCTGAGTCTTCAAACCAGAAATATCCCCGCCTTTGTAAACAACGGTTCCGGCTCTGCTTGGAACCAAGCCTACGATAGCGTTTAGCGTTGTGGATTTGCCGGCGCCATTGGCTCCGAGCAACGTTATTATCCGCCCTTCAGGCACCACAAGGTTCACGCCCTGGATCGCGATGGATTTTCCGTATGCAACTGTAAGGTCGCTTACCTCAAGGATGTTACCCATAAGAAACACCACCGAAATAAGTTTTTATTACGTCCTCGTCATTTCTGACTGTTTCCGGGGTGCCTTCACAAATCTTCTCACCAAAGCTGATTACGATAACCCGGTCGCAGATCGTCAGTATCTGCATATTGTGTTCTACGACAAGGATAGTAATCCCGGCGTCGCGCATATTTTTTATTGCGTCAATCGTAAAGTGTATTTCCTCCGGGTTCATGCCCCCCAGCGGTTCGTCAAGCATCAGCAGCTTGGGTCTTGTCGCAAGAGCTCTGGCGACCCCCAGCAGCTTTTGATAGCCGTGCGGGAGATTCTTTGCAAGTTCGTCCCGCATAGGGGTCAAACGGAGCGAATCTATGATCTCATCAGTCGACTTAGCGACTGCTTTTTCATTGTTGCGGTGTCTTTGAGTATTGAAATACACGCTTACGACACTTGAATGCGGGTGAAGGTAATGCGAAGCGGCTATGTTTTCAAATACTGTAAAATCTCCAAAAAGGGGATTCAACTGGAAAGTGCGCCCAATACCCATTGCCGCTACTTGATGCGGACGTTTCTTTGTTATGTCCGAGCCCTTGTAGCGGATCGTCCCGGAGGTCGGTGCAAGAACTCCGGTTATCAGGTTGAAAAGAGTAGTCTTCCCAGCCCCGTTGGGACCGATAAAGCCTAAAACTTCACCCTCGTCTATATGCATATTAAGGTCTTTGATTACAACGAGACCACCGAATCGTTTAACAAGTTTCTCTGTTGACAGAAGCATAAGCCTACGACACCCCTCCCGCATCAGCAGCTCCAGACTTGTTTAACCTTTTAGAAGCGGCTTTTTTTATGACTTGCGGAAGGCTGGCAAGCCCATTTGGCAGGAAATATGCGACAAGTATCAGAGCGCCCGCAGTTACATATGGCGCATATTGGCTCAGAGCCCGCGACGTCTCAGGGATGATCACCAGAAGGATCGTCCCGATGATCGGTCCGATAAAGCTGTTCTTCCCGCCTATCATAACGTATATTATGTACCACAGCCCCATGGACATTCCGAAACTTGTCGGTGAAAGCGATGTGTTGTAGTGTGCGTAAGCCGCTCCGGCAAGCCCCGCAAAGAAGCAACCCATCCCGACAGCCAAAAGGCGGAAGTAAACCTCGCTTACACCCATGGCGGAAGCTGATTCAGTCGATTGGGCAAGCGCCCGAAGCGTGACGCCGATCCGTGAAAACTCGAAACGGTACATCGCTGCGCAACTAACAATTGCAAGAGCGAAGAAGAAGTAGTAATTTGTCACCATGTCCATGCTCGAAAAGAGCGGGGGAATACTTTTCATACCGTTTGTGCCGCCCATAAAAGGCAATGCGGATATGAAGAATACTATAGCTACCCCGAGGAACATGGAAGCCATTGCGAAATAAGTTGCGCGGAGTCGGACGAATGGGAATCCGGTCGCGACCCCTAATGCAGTTGCCAGTGCGGTCGCTATTGGAATCGTAAAGTAGACCGGCATACCCAGTTCTTTTCCCAAAACGGCGGCAGTATAAGCGCCGACTCCCACAAATGCGGCTTGCGCAAACGACAGGTTGCCGGAAAGGGAAATAGTCCTGAGACCAACAGCCGATATGCACCTGACAAACACGACAATAAGGATGTGAAACCAGAATGACGAGCTTATAAATAATGGTAAAACAGCCCCGGCTGCGATTAGAATGATGTATGGGAGGACTTTTGTGAGCGGATGCACGAAGCCTTTTTCCACGTTCGTCGTTGAGTCGCCCTTACCGATCACATCTTCGTGGCCAAAGAAGCCTTGCGGCCTGATGAGAAGAAGGATGACCACAATCATTGAAGCAACAGCATCGGCGCCGTACCCCTGGAAAAAGAACGGCAACCATGAGTCGAGGAGACCCATGATCAGCCCGGTGATTATTATGCCATTCATGCTGCCCGCACCGGATAGCATTACAAGCATCAGGATCCGAAGGATTATCCCGTCCCCCATAGTAGGGGTAAGGCTTCTGTATGCACCCATCAACGAGCCCGCTACCGCCGCAAGGGCACATCCGATTGCGCATACAGTTGCCGCAACCCTGTTTATCTTTATGCCGGTCAGAGCCGCTCCGATGCGGTTTTGCGATATTGCCTCCATCTGCCTGCCTAAAGCAGTTTTGTTGACGATGAAGAGCACAGCAAGCAAAAGGGCGACCCCGATGGAGAATGTAAGTATCCTTTCATTGCTGACCGTAAGGTTGCCAAACCTTGTAAGCCCGGTCGCAAATGAGTCGATTTGAAGAATCTTTGTGCCTGCCAGAACCGTGGAGGTTGTGGAAAAAAGCGTCATAAGCGCTACTCCGACCATGACTACCCTGCTGAAGTCCTTCGAGAACATCCTGAACACGAGTTTTTCCATCAGTATCCCGAACATCGCCATGATAATAACAGCAAGCAGCATCGCACCCCAGTTGCTAATGCCCAGCCATCTCATCAGGTAATAGCATAAGTAACCGGCCATCATGTAAACACCGCCATGCGCGAGGTTGACCGTGCCCATCATATTGAAAATGAAGGCGAATCCAAGAGCGGCGAGTATATACATCGAGGACAACACCAAAGTGTTGACGGTAAGATTCTGTATCAGGATCATACTTATTGTCACTTTTATACCCCCTCCGTCAAGGAGTCTTGGTAACTCCTACGGAATCATGGTCTCCACCCTGTCTGCGTAGCGCACGGTTCCATCTCTATCCATTATCATAAATGAGGTTGGCGCTCCAACTGCATGTCCGGGCATCCCATAACTCAGCGCTCCGCCAACGAGACCACGCCCATAGAGCGTATCCACCGTTGTCGCCGCTCTCCATGTGTTCATAACAGAGTTAACGTCCGTTGTCCCTGCCGCGCTCATCATGTTCAGGAGGATGTAAATAGCGCTTGGCCACGGCCCCAGGAATGATTGGGCTACATCGGACCCGTACAGCTCACCAACCTTCGCCAGTGTTTTGTTGAACATTTCGGTATTGACCTCCGGTGCGCTTGAGTAGAACAGGTTACAGTAATTGTATGCAGCGTCTTGCCCGACCATTGCGACTATGTTCGTCGGTGATATCAATCCGGGCATACTGATAATCAGGTCGCTACCGAGATTTCTTACTTCCTTTAACATGCCTCCGATGGCATCGGGAGTACCTTGTGTAAACACCGCATCAGCGCCACTGCTTATCAGTTGGAGGGCAACAGCAGACATATCGGGGGATTCGCCGGAGTATGTTATATAATTTGTAAACAGTTCGAGTCCGTACTTATCTGCAGCGATTTTTGCGAGTTCCCATGTCGCTTGGTTGTTGCCGTTATCGTTCTCAGCATAAATAACTGTTCTTACCTCAGGGAAATTATCAGCAAGGTTTTTCATACCATACTCAAGCTGCCCTACCGAGCCATTCAGGCCGGCTATGAATGTGTGTGGATAATCCGGGCTGGGGAAGTCCGGGTTTCCGGTCGTCATCATGCAAATATTCATAATACCGTTGCGATCAAACAGCTCAGCGGCGCTGGCGACAAAGAAGTCGAGAGTCTGGATTACAAAATCGACTTTCTGGTCGATGAGATACAGTGCTGCAGCGTTGACATTTCCGAAATCGCTCTGGATGTCTGAGACAACCAGCTCAATCATGTAATTTTTGCCGCCTATATCCCAGCCGCCCTGAGAGTTTATCACTTCCGCAATAGCATTAGACTCGTAAAAGGCTTGCAAATCGTTTCCCGCAAACCAGCCCGTTGTATTCAACAGCAGGCCGATCCTCAGAGTTTCGGCGCCTCCATCAGAACCGGAGGGGGGCGTCCCGGGAGATGTCGAGGAACCCGGCGGCGATGGTTGCTGGGAGGGCGTTGTGCTATCGTTTCCACAAGCGGAGAGACCGGCAATCATTGCTATGACCATAAGAAGCGCCAAGCTTTTTTTTAAAGTATTTTTCATCGTTATTCTCCTCGTTTTATATATTTGCAAGGTTATTTTGTGTCCCCGCAACCACATCGATTGTTTGAATTCTCACTCTTCTTGTTAGATCTTTGTTTTGTCCCTTATCACTTGCTGGTCGAACATTGAACTCCGCTGTGTTAGCGTCCCTATGAAACCGCCCCCTTCTCGTCTTTAATCACTTCCAACATATAAGCCCGCCTATCATACTGCGGTCTTTTTTCCATACCATGTCATAGGCTTCGGGGATTTGCCGGACATTGAAACGGTGAGTAATCAGCATACTGATATCGAGAGCGCCGTACTTCATCAGGTTGAAAACAACCCTGATATCCTCGTCGCTTGTCCATATATCAGAGGATACGAACCTCTCAGCTTTTTCTGAAATAAGCGGCGGCCATTGGACGAACCTCGACAGATCGTGGCGCTTTAAGGAGAACGGTTTTGCGTTTACATAACCGCCGATCAAGCTAACGCCTTTATCAAAAATGCTCGTTAAAGCTTCCAGGCTCAAACCGTCGCCACCATCCGCCGTCGAGACAACACCAAGAAGACATACTCTGCCCCTCTCTCCGACTATTTTGAATGCTGAATTCAGGGGTTCAAGGCTACCCGCAGCTTCGAACACAACCGGGATTCCACCATTGCCCAAACTCCTTACCACTTCATAAAGCTCGTCGGGGCTCTCTCTCACATTGACAGGATAATGGGCGCCCATCGCCTTGGAGTACTCCAATCGCTTATCATCACGGGCAGTGGCAATAACCGGGCACGCCCCGGCCAAGATGGCAAGCTTGACAGTCAGGAGCCCTACGATGCCTTGCCCCAGAACCGCTACCGGTTCCCCTATCTGGATTTGGGTCATACGGACGCCGAACATAGCGGTATGGAGCAGTATAAAGAATGCAGCCTGTTCCAAATCGACCCCATCCGGGACAGGTGTGACGGCCTGTTCGTCCAAAATCATATGGCTTGCATGCTGAGCAGTCGCTGCGACAATGTCACCTGCTTTGTACCCGGTAACACCATCGCCTGTTTCAATGACCTTTGCGACCATGCTGTACCCGATATTCTGCGGCAGGGGCAGGATTTTCCCTGCCATAAGCCCGTATTCGGTGCCAGGGCTTATAGAACTGTACTCTGCTTCAAGCAGAAGTTGTTTAGGTCCCGGTTTCGGAAGGTTCATCTTCCTTAATACAACTTTTCCCAAGTCAGACTGGGCGTATATTGACTCCATAATTAATGCGATCCTTCCTGATTTAAAAGAATCTCAAAGACGAACAAGTAGTTTTTTTGTGAACATTCGTCAAGTAAATAGTAGCATCATTATATGTTTTTGTATAATACCTCTTATTTCTCGTTTTTTATGCTCATTTGGGTATAGATGTTTTAACTCGCTTGTGGTAGACTTGTGGCAGACTTCGCATGAGGCATATAAATACAAGCCCGATGGTTTGCGGGCGGAGCCCGCGCTAGTGTTCGCTTTCTTTTAGTCCATTTTGGAGGGTACTGTATGAACAGCACGCAAGTGAAGTGTTTTCTAGAAATCGTACGCTGTGGCTTGAACTACACCAAAGCCGCACAGAGCTTGTTCATAACGCAGCCTGTACTGAGCCGTCATATAAACAAACTTGAAGCAGAACTGAGCGTCTCATTGCTAAACACTTCAAATAAAAAAGCAGTGGAGTTAACCACAGCCGGAAAGGTTCTATACGATTTTTTCGACAATGTGAGCAGGAATTTTGAGGATGCATTAGCAAAAGTAGCGGAAATCTCCGAAAGACCGATCGGAAAGATTAAAATCGCATATTTCCATGCATGGGATGTATTGGACGTTATGGCAAAGGCGGATCAGTTTTCAAAGAAGTATCCCGATACTGATATTACGTTCGTATCCTTGAATTTTGAAGAAATCGCGCGAGGGCTACGGAGCCGGGACTTTGACGTCGCTTTTACAACGCTTTTTTCGGTAAAAAACGTACCTGAGCTATATATCCGCGAGGTTGAAGATTCCCCGATGATGCTTCTGTTCTCGTCCGGAGGAAGAATGATTTCAAACGATGCGCCACTGACATTCGCCGGTTTTAAAGATGACACGCTCTACGTTCTTGCGTCTGATGAGGAATCGGTCTCTCTTGAAATGTACACGCGGGTTTTTTTATGTCTGGGCTTCACCCCCAAAATAACGATTTTACCGAATTTTGACACGATCTTAATGCGGATTCAAGGAGGGCGGGGATATATGGTCATAAGCCAACGAATCAGGATAAAAGATTCCCCTGAGTTTTTCTATCTGCCGCTGGGTATTAATGATAAGACCGTTGTCGCGTGGAGAAAAGACGATAACAATATCACTGTGCGGAAGTTCGTCGACGAGTTTTTGCGTTAGGGGCTATCAACAGCTTTCGGGCTATAATAAGTGGAGTACCGATAACCAATACTATTACAACACATCCGGGGAGAAAACCAATGGTTGAGCTTACAGGAAAATTTAATACAGCGAAGGTGTTTACTGACACCGCTGAGCAGAGTGCTATCACACAGATCGAGCATCTGCTGGATCAGGAGTTTATCGCGGGCAGCAAAATCCGCGTTATGCCGGACGCCCATGCGGGCATGGGATGTACTATCGGCACAACGATGACGATTACCGATAAGGTCGTTCCAAACCTTGTGGGCGTGGACATCGGCTGCGGCATGGAAACCGTGCTGCTCAAAGACAAGCGCGTCGACCTCACTCAGTTTGACAAGGCTATACATCAGCATGTTCCCGCAGGATTCAATACACGAAAAGAACGACACCACTATGTCGATGAGATCGACCTAGCGGCTTTACGCTGCGCCGAGCATGTCGATTTGAACAGGGCTTCGCTGTCTATCGGAACACTTGGCGGCGGGAATCATTTTATCGAACTTGATAAGGACGACGACGGGCTTATCTATCTCGTTGTACATTCCGGAAGCCGCAATCTGGGCAAGCAGGTCTGCGACTATTACCAGAAGGTTGCTGCCGATAGCCTTGGGCGCACCGGCAAGGGCGCCGACAGGGTGTTGGCATACCTTGAGGGTGCTTTGGTGGACGACTATCTGCATGATATGGCGATAATCCAGTACTATGCTGATATAAACCGGAAAGCTATCGTTAAGGAGCTGGAAAAAAGGGTTAAGTTCAAAATCGCCGAGCAGTTCACGACGATCCACAACTATATCGATCTTGACTCTATGATTTTGCGTAAGGGCGCTATATCGGCGCTGAAGGGCGAACGCATGCTGATTCCTATGAATATGCGCGACGGGAGCCTGATTTGCGTCGGAAAAGGTAACGAGGACTGGAATTGTTCAGCGCCGCATGGCGCCGGCAGGTTGATGAGCCGCACCGCCGCAAAGGAGCGCATTACACTCACGCAGTACGAGAAGGCAATGGAGGGCATCTATTCTTCAACTATCAACCGCAGCACAATCGATGAGGCGCCTTTTGCGTATAAGCCGATGGAGGAAATCATAGCCAATATCGGCGATACGGCAGATATCGTCAAGGCTATCAAGCCTTTGTACAACTTTAAGGCTGCCGAGTAGGCACGGTTGCGACGGCATGTCCTGTTTTTGCCCCACGAGTGATGATATACTGCGATTATCACGAACGGGGATATATGTCAGCAGTGTTACAGGCAACCTACAGTATTGTTACAAACGACCGAAGCTCCTTGACATCGACGGCTTTCTTTGCTAATCTGCGAACTACTTATGAAGAACAAAAAATCAAAAAAGGCTAATTATGCCAAAGAAACGCCGGAAGCCCGCAAAAAGAGGGTTTCTTCCGGCGTCAAGTTCCGTGCG
>Ga0123353_10014462_pt1 | contig 11380 bp, 10 predicted proteins | sample TergutLab28metaG_3_FD_92763 | JGI IMG/M metagenome (GOLD analysis project Ga0123353, IMG submission 92763) | Labiotermes labralis P3 segment gut microbial communities from Petit-Saut dam, French Guiana - Lab288 P3 | ecosystem: Host-associated > Arthropoda: Insects > Digestive system > Gut ... | reverse complement strand
TTTTCAACTTATGCGACGTGGTGGGTGCGACAGAGTATCACGCGAGCGATTGCCGACCAATCGCGAACAGTGCGGGTGCCGGTGCATATGGTAGATACGATTAACCGCTTGGCGCGGGCGACGAAGAAGTTGTCGGCGAAACTTAATCGAGAACCGACTTTAGAGGAGCTGGCGGAAGAGCTGGACATGGAAAAGGGGAAAATCGAGCAAATCTTGAAGATTCGGCAGGAATCGACTTCGCTGGACGCGACGATTTCACGAGGTTCGGGAAGTGGTGATGAGGATTCGGTTTTGGCGGATTTTATTGAGGACACCACGCAATTAACACCCGAAGAATCAACTGATAAGACCTTGATGTTGCAACAGATAGCAAAGGCTTTGGACGTGTTGTCGGATCGAGAGCGGAAGATTATTCAGATGCGATATGGGATTGGCGGTGAGAAAGTGCATACGCTGGAGGAAGTTGGGGCGGAGTTTTCGGTGACTAGGGAGCGAATCCGTCAGATTGAGGCGAAGGCGCTGATTCGTTTACGAAAACATAAAGATAGTGCGGGACTGATTAACTTTATTTCAAATTAAGAATATTGCAAAACCCCGATAGTTGGTATAGAATAAAAGCATGAAGACCTTAAGCCCTGCCATCAAACTTCGTGATGGCGAAACGGTTAAATTAGTGATAGAGCGTTCCAGAGCCAGCTTGGTTAAGATTTGGCTGACTGAAGGCTTGTTAGTTCTGGCTCTAATCGCGGCGATTATTGGTATCTTGATTACCAGCGACTCGGAGAATAGTATGGTTGCTCTAGTGCCGATATTGTTACTGTTAATAGCAGGGACAATTGGGGTCGGGTTTTTGCGGGCGCACCTCAATTTTAAGAACGTAATGTTTATCACCAACCACCGTATCATCTATGACAAGGTTGAGAACCTGTTAAGCAAAAAGACCAAGACAGTAGAGTTAAGTAAAATTGAGAGCAAGAGCTATAAGAAAGAAGGTATCCTGGCTCATATTCTCGGCTTCGGCACACTCAAGCTATCCACTGTGAGTGATGAGACTACCTACGACTTCCCCTACTGTGAAGTGCCGCGGAATAAACTTGATATAATTAGCGATCTGATTGCCGAGAGTAAGCGTCGGGCTATGGTTGATATGAAGCAGAGTTTCGTTCAAGCGATGGGTCAAGATCACTCGGTTGACAGCGTTAATTAGGGGTGACGGTGAGTTCCTTGGGGTCGGTTTTGGGGAGACCCAGATAGAGGGCGGCGCGGGCAATCATGGCGGCGTTGTCAGTGGCGAGCGAGAGGTCAGGGAGGAGGAGCGAGTCGCCGAAGAGCGCCAGGGCGCGTTCGCGGAGGCGGGTGTTCGCGGCAACACCGCCGGAGATGATGATTTGTTTTGGTAGAAATTCGTTTCGGGCGGTTTCGAGAGTGTGAAGCAGGATATTGATGGCGGATTCTTGGAAGATAAAGGCGAGAGAGTTTTTCTGGTCGGTATCTAGGATTTTCGCGATTTCGTCGCTCGGCATCCGGAAGTCGCCACCGGCTAGCTCTTGGGCGCGACGTAAAAAGGCGGTTTTGACACCGGAGAAAGAGAACTCGTAAGGGTTATCGAGTTTAGGTAGAGGCAGCAGCTTCTCATCATGCGCAACCGCAGGGCCTAGCGGCCCTCTCCGTCCCCCGGACGGTTCACCTCGCAGCGCATGGTGAGAAGCCGCTGCCTCGCTAATACTTGGGCCGCCGGGGTAGGGGAGGCCGAGGATTTTGGCGGCTTTGTCGAAGGCCTCGCCGACCGCGTCGTCGCGGGTTTCGCCGAGTATCCGGTGCCGGGTGTGAGATTCGAGTAGGTAAAGGCTGGTATGACCACCGGAAACGACGAGGGCGAGGAGGGGAAAACGCATCTGTTTGGGCGAAACACCATAGATATGAGCGTAAACGTGATCGACGGCGACAAGAGGGAGTTTGAGAGTTTCTGCCAGAGTGCGGGCGGTCATGGCACCAATCATCAGCCCGCCGATAAGCCCCGGGCGGTTGGCAATGGCGATAGCGTCAATAGCCCTAGAGGTGCGAAGTTCAGATAAGCTTTGCTTGATACAACCGGCTTCTTGGAGAGCGAGCTTGATGGTCGGTAAGATGACGCGGAGATGTTCGCGAGCGGCGATTTCCGGGAAGACGCCGCCGAATTCGCGGTGGAGGGCGATTTGAGAAGCAACGACATTGCTTAAAATCTGCTCATCATCAACCACCGCGGCAGCGGTTTCGTCGCAAGTACTTTCAATCCCCAAAATCTTCATAGCTTTATTATACCATGAAATGTGATATAATAGAGGTGCGCCGCCTTAGCTCAGTTGGTAGAGCAACGGTTTTGTAAACCGTAGGTCGTCGGTTCGAGTCCGACAGGCGGCTCCAATAGCACTCGCGCATTCGGCGATCTGCGGTGTCTAAATCTCCGCGACTCGCTTCACCGTATGCTAAATACGCTTGCGCTCGTTGCTCGATTTATCCTTGCAGCTCATCCGAATAAGCAAGTGCTTTAGTTAGATTTGGCGCCATAGCTCAGTTGGATAGAGCACTGGACTTCTAAGCCATAGGTCGTAGGTTCGAATCCTACTGGCGCTACCAAGATTGATTTATAAGCCGTCCTCTAGGGCGGCTTGATGGTTTTAGTGATGAATTATGGTGCTTTACGGAATTCGGTGGAGAGTTCGGTAAGGCGGGTGCTACCATGAGTGGGGTTAAGGGTGAGGATGCCGTGACGCAAGACGGCATCAAAAGTCATGATTTCGACGGGTTCTTGGCGAATGGTGATACGAAGCTGGCCATCAATCAGCTCCCAATAGCCGTAGCGATCGGGTATTTCGGGATTAGGGAATCGTTCGACGAAACTAGCGCCTTGGTCAAACTCAATCTGAAAGGTAGTGCCAATGATGTCGGGGACCCAAGCGCCAATTAAGTTTCGCTCGGAGATGGTGTTGCGATTAAGGAAGAGGGCAACAGCGGTGGCGACCAACAAAACCGCGCCGATGATGAGAAGGAGGGTTTTACGTTTTCGGAGGAAGGCTTGGAGCTTCTCAAGAAACTTCTTGCGGCGGTAGTCAGTGTAAACGCTCTCGTCGAGTTCTTTAGTGAGGCTGACCTCAACGTCGGAGATTGGTTGATTGTCCATGAGGTTATTATAGCACAAGAAGAGTGATGCAAGAGAGGGGAACGAAGAATACGCCCTTTCGGGCGCATTCTTCTGTTGTCAGTAGAGATTACTTGACAATCTTGGTGACGACGCCGGCACCGACGGTGCGGCCGCCTTCGCGGATAGCGAAGTTGTCGTTGTTGTTCATCGCAATTGGTGCGAGCAACTTAACCTTAAAGGTGACGGTGTCGCCAGGCATGACAATCTCTTTGTCAGCTGGAAGCTCCACTTCACCGGTAACGTCGGTGGTGCGGAAGTAGAATTGTGGCTTGTAACCCTTTGAGAATGGAGTGTGGCGGCCGCCTTCTTCCTTCTTCAAGATGTAAACTTCGGCCTCAAACTCGGTCTGTGGGGTAATCGAACCCGGAGCCGCGAGAACTTGTCCGCGTTCAATGTCGTCGCGTTCAATACCGCGAAGCAAGAGACCGGCGTTGTCGCCAGCGCGGCCTTCGTCAAGAATCTTCTTGAAGGCTTCGATACCGGTAACAACGGTCTTTTTGGTTGGGCGGATGCCGACAATTTCAACTTCGTCGTTAATCTTAATGATACCTTGCTCGATACGGCCGGTAGCAACGGTGCCACGACCCTTAATCGAGAAGACATCTTCGACCGGCATGAGGAATGGCTTGTCGATTTCACGCTTTGGTTCCTCAACATAGCTGTCGAGAGCCGCGACCAGTTCCATAATCGCATCCTCAGATGCCGCGTCGCCTTCGAGCGCTTTAGCGGCAGAACCCTTGATGATTGGCACATTGTCGCCATCGTAACCATTTTTGGTAAGTAGTTCGCGAATGTCCATCTCGACTAGATCGACTAGTTCTGGGTCAGCGAGGTCCATTTTGTTCATAAAGACGACGATTTTTGGAACGTTAACTTGGCGAGCCAAGAGGACGTGCTCCCTCGTCTGTGGCAACGGACCGTCGTTAGCGGCAACCACGAGGATTGCGCCGTCGACCTGTGCCGCACCGGTAATCATATTCTTGACGTAGTCGGCGTGCCCCGGCATGTCAACGTGGGCGTAGTGCCGCTTGTCGCTTTCGTATTCTTGGTGAGAGGTAGCGATAGTGATACCGCGCGCCTTCTCCTCCGGTGCGTTGTCAATCTGATCATACGCGATTGGTTTGTTAACTTCGTTTGGAAGTTTCTTTGCTAAAACATGAGTTAGGGCCGCAGTTAGAGTGGTCTTCCCGTGGTCAACGTGTCCCATGGTACCGACGTTAACATGAGGCTTGCTCCTGTCAAAATTTGCCATTGATTTCTCCTTCTTTTTCGGGCACTAATAAATACCAGCCCAATTTAATACTATTGTAGAGTATTTCCGTGTAAAAATCAAGGGGATAATAAAAACATTGGTCAGGGGCTAGATGGTGCGGATTTGGATAGTGTCGGTGCCACCGACGACGTTTTGTTGACGGCCGGAGATGATGACGACAAGGGCTTCTTCGTCACTATGACCGAGGCAGCCTTCGTTACGGAGACGTTCAGCGAAGCAAAGTCCATAGTCTGGCTCGTAGCCCATAACATAGCTATCGACGGCGTAACACATAACTAGCTGGTTAGCGACGCGAGAGTCGCTGGTGACGCTGATGATGCGGCGGCTGGGGCGGTTGGCGCTGGTGAGCCAAGTGGTGAAGCCGGTTTTGGTCTCGGTAACGATGGCGTCGGCATCAAGGCTTTCCGCTAGTTTGACACCTTGACGACAGATACGCTCGACCGGTAGCTCGGTGTCGGGCTTTAAGTATTCTACTTCATTGTTTTCTTGGGTGTATTCGATGATGGAGCGAAGAGCGGTGATGGTTTCAAGCGGGAACTTACCAACAGCGGTTTCTTCGGAGAGCATGATGGCATCGGCGCCCATAATCACGGCAGAGGCGACGTTATCGGCCTCGGCGCGAGTCGGGATTGGACTGTCGAGCATAGTTCCCATGGTTTGAGTAGCGACGATGACTTGGGTGCCGTATTTACGACAGAAGTGGACCAGCTTGCGTTGAATGGTCGGAACCGCAGACATGCCAACCTCATAAGCCATATCACCGCGAGCGACCATCACGACGTCGGCTTCACGGGCGATAGCGTCCATGGCGGCATCACTGATAACGGCTTGCTTGGTTTCGATTTTAGCGATGATTTTGATAGAGTCGGGGTAGCCGGCTTCTTTGAGTAGGCGGCGGGCTTCGACGAGATTCTCGGCACTCTGAATAAAAGAAAAGGCGACAAAATCGAAATCTTTATCGGCACCAAAACGGATATCCTCGAGGTCCTTTTCGGGGAAAACGTCAGAGCCGAAGTCGGTGTCGGGGAGGTTGATGCCTTTTTTGCGTTTGATTGCGCCGTCGTTTTCGACGCGGACTTTGATAGCGGTAGGGCTGATAATTTCGGTAATGGTGGTCTTGACCTTGCCATCGTAAATCCAAGCGATTTCGCCAACCTTGACTTTAGCAGCGAGATTATACTGAAGGGGCAAGGTGAAGGAGCCGTCGTGTTCGGCATCGCGCAAGGCGTAATCGAGGATTAGTTCATCGCCGGTTTTGACCAGTAAGTTGTCGTCTTTGATGTCGCCGAGGCGGATTTTAGGACCTTGGAGGTCTTGGACGATAGCGACGCGACGGCCGAGGCGTTCGGCAGCGAGGCGAATACCGTGAATTTGCTTAATCTTTTCGTCATAGTCGCCGTGCGAAAAGTTGAGTCGGCAGATATCGACGCCGGTGGCGAGGACTTGCTCGATAGTTTTGGCGTCGTCGTCATCGTTCCAAGTTGCCGGTCCGATGGTCGCCATAATTTTTGTCCGTGTGAAAATGCTTCCCATAATACTTTATAGTTTAGCATAGAGTCGGGTGATTGTAAATCAAAAATTGCCCGAAACCAAGTTCGGGCAATTCCAAGGAACGATTAGTTAAGCGAGGACAGCCTCGGGAGTCTTGGCAGTGCTGTCGGTGCCTTTCTTGTCGCTGCTAATCTTGTCATAGAAGGCAGCAAGTGTTAGCTCCATGTAAGGACCGACGTAAACAATGGCGATACCGAAGGTAACGATGACCAAGAGTAGCCATGGTAGGAATGAGAGGTAGAGGACGAAAAGGTCCATCTTATGCCCATCCATAAGAGCCATTGATTTCTTCTGGGCTTCACCTGCGGACATGCCTTTGTTGTCGGCAAGGATAAAGAACATCTGTGAGTAAGAGAGCGACTTGATAAGCCCCGGAATGACGAATAGGAGCGCCCAGAGGAAGATGAAGACAATATAACGGACGTAGGCTTCGAGTGTGCGCCCGAAGTTATTGTTCTTAAAGGCCACGAGCAGGTCCTCAATCTTTGGTGAGACGTCCTTGCGTAGGCTCGTTAGGAAGATAAACGCCATAGCATAAGCCAAAGCACCACCAAACACGACGGTGACGATAGCACCCCAACCGGTTGCGCCAACTACTGAAAAGATTAATGTTGGTATAAAGATAATAAGGAAAAAGTTAAAGACCTTGCCCTTGAGAATCTTTTTTGCACGCGTTTTTAATTCGACTCGTTTCATAAACACCCCTTCTTTTACTTAATTATACACCCATTTCGAGCAAAAGCAAGCAAAAATATCATATAAAGCATAAATACTTTTAGGCGGGTTGGGGTGTGATATACTTGGGGTATGCAGAGGGCGCTGTACAGGAGGTATCGGAGTTGTAGCTTCGACGACGTGGTCGGACAAGAGGCGGTGGTTAGCGTACTCAAAAAATCTTTGACGGAAGGCAAGCTACATCATGCGTATTTATTTTCGGGGGCGCGTGGCACCGGCAAGACGTCAGTGGCGCGGATCTTGGCACACAAGGCGAATGATTTTAAGTATGAATTAGAGGCGGTCCACCCAGATATTATTGAGATTGATGCAGCGTCGAATACCGGAGTCGACAATATCCGTGAGCTGATTGAACGGGCGGCGCTGGCGCCAACGAGTGGCAAGCATAAGATCTATATTATCGACGAGGTGCATATGTTGTCGAAGTCGGCGTTCAATGCACTACTGAAGACACTGGAAGAGCCACCGAGCGCGGTGATTTTTATTCTGGCGACGACTGACCCCGAAAAAGTGCCTTTGACGATTTTATCGCGGGTGCAACATCTGAAGTTTAAGCTGGCAGAAGTGATGGTGCTAGTTCGGCATTTGCGAAATGTGGCGAATCAAGAAAAGCTAAAGATTAGTGACGAGGCGCTTACGTTTCTGGCGGAGAGTAGTGGCGGGAGTTTTCGAGACGCACTGTCATTACTAGAGCAGGCGCAGGCAGTTTGTGGCGGCAAGACGGAGATAACTAGAGAGGCGCTAGAGACAGCGTTTGGGGTGCCGAGTGGTGAGAGTATGAGCGAATTAGTGCAGGCATTTAGCCAAGGTGACGCAGATGCAGTGATGAGGATTTTAGATAGAGGGATTGATAATAAAAAAGCTTTTATCGAGGGTTTAACGCGTCAGATTCTGAAGACTCCAACGGCGGAAACGCTTGGCCTACTGAATGATTTGATAAGCACGCTACGAAACCCAGCTATTGATTTGGTGTTACAGATTCGAGTGGCGTTTTTAGGACGAATGCCACTAGAGCCACCAAGCGTGAAGACGGAGGCAGTAAAGGTAATTCCGACTACGCAAGAGCCGAAAGTGGAGCTGGTTGCCAAACCGGAACCGACTACTACGCCAGAGCCGGCAGAACCAGAAGTGGCGGAAGTAACGAATGGGGAGAGCTTAAGCTGGGAAGAAGTGTTGATGGAAGTAAAGCGATCGGATATTGGACTGTGGGCGGTGCTGGCAAAGCGACGCACGGAAGTATCGGATAAAGAAGTGCTGGTCTATGCAGAGAAGCAGCTTTGGGCGGATAAACTGGAGAAGCCAGAGGCTTTTAGGAAGCTTTCGCGCTTGATTGCGCCACGGAAGTTGAGGATTAGTTTAGAAAAAGCGCCACCAAGCGCAGAAGCCTTGAAGGTGTCGGCGAAAATTGGGGTAGATGTGAGTGAATTAAAAGAAGTGGAGGTGCCGGATGGAATCTAAACAAGCGAGCGGACGAATACCGCCACAAGATATTGATGCAGAGAAGAGTTTGCTGGGGGCAATCTTGCTCTTGGAAGACAATATCGCGCTGGCATTGGAAGAAGTGCAGGCGACGGATTTTTATGCGCCGGCCCATGCGATTATTTTTCAGACGATGACTGACCTTTATAACGCGCACCAAAAAATCGACTTATTGACGCTAAAAAGCGCCCTATCACGCAGTAAAAAGCTGACCGAAGTGGGAGGGGCGAGTTTCCTTGCGACATTGACACAACATGTGCCAACTGCGAGTCATGCGGACGCTTATGCGAGGCTGGTAGCAGACGCGGCGGCAAGACGACGGATGATTCAGTCGGCAACGGACATCTTGAATATGGCGTTTGATGACGTTGACAATATTGATAACTTGCTTGATAGGGCGGAGAGCCAGCTTTATTCGGCGGCGAACCGCATGACCAAGGCCGATGATATTAATTGGTTGCCGGAGCTTTTGGACCAATCTTTTGCCCAGATTGAAAAAATGTATAAGAACAAGGATTCGCTAACGGGTCTGAAGACGGGATTTCGGGATTTAGACAATAAGACGGCAGGGCTACACGGCTCGGACTTGATAATTTTGGCAGCCCGTCCGGCGATGGGTAAGACAACTTTTGCGACGAATTTGGCGTATAACGTGAGCACCATTAATAAGAAAGGTGTGTTAATCTTCTCGCTAGAGATGGCAAAAGAGCAGATTGTGTTACGTATGATTGCGGACGCGGCAGGGGTGGACGGCTTTGCGCTACGCACCGGTCGACTGTCGGAAGATGACTTTTTGCGAGTAAGTGAGGCGATGGGGGAGATGGCGGAGGCGAATATCGGGATTATCGACTCGACAGGTATGAATCCAACCCAGATGCGGACGAAAGCGCGAAAGGCGGTGCATGATAATAATGTCGGGATGGTGGTGATTGACTATTTGCAGTTGATGGAGGGGTCGGCAATCGGGAAGATGAATGGGCGAGTGCAAGAGGTCTCGGAGATTAGCCGTGAGCTGAAAAAGATGGCGCGAGAGCTGAATGTGCCGGTAGTGGCTTTGAGCCAGCTGAATCGTTCGGTCGAGTCGCGCGATAATAAAATCCCGATGCTGGCGGACTTACGAGAATCGGGGTCGATTGAGCAAGATGCCGACATTGTGATGTTCCTACACCGCGAGGATTATTACAATAAAGAAACTGAACGACAGCACATTACGGATTTAGTGATTGCGAAGCACCGTAACGGACCGGTGGGGTCACTGGAGCTTTACTTCGACCCAGAACATCTGCGCTTTATGTCTTTAGATAAGCAAAATTAGGTGACGGCTAGTCAGTGTGTGATATGATATAGATATGTGGATTATACGAAGTGTGGTTGGTAAGATAGTTGGCTTTATATTGGTCACGGCGCTGGTGGTAGCGACGGTTTTGGGAGCGCTAGGCGGACATAATACCGTGACGCATCGTGAGGATGTGGCGATTGTGCTGGGCGCGGGGTTTGACTGCGACCTTGTCGGACGAACGGAGCCGAGGCCGATATTGGAAGAGAGGCTAAACCAGACGATAAGATACCACCGTGAGAATCCGGCGGCGATGATTATTGTGACGGGTGGCAATCCGCGCGGGCGACAATGTACTACGGAGGCGGCCGCAATGCAACATTATCTGCGGATGTATGGTGTTCCCGATCAGATGATTCTGCTGGAGGAGAGGGCGACTTCAACGGCCGAGAACTTTGAGTTCTCGCGCGAGATCATGGTGCGGCGGGGTTTGCATAATCCGGTGATTATTACCAGTCGTTCGCATATGTTTAGAGCATCAAGAACGGCGCGGCGTATGGGAATTACGGCAAATACCCTTGCGGCATCGGAGCCAATGCGGCTTTGGCCGGCGACTTATGGGCGCGAGGTGCCGGCAGTGATTTGGTCTTTGGTGAATCCACCGCGACCGGTAGAGGTAGAATGATTGCGCGATTAAGCGGCAAGATTGTCGAGAAGACTGAAGTGTCGGCGATTATTGATGTGGCGGGCGTGGGCTATGAGGTGTTTGTGGCGAGTGCCGATTATGAGAGTCTGCTACTAGATACGTCGGCGACTCTATATACTTATCATGCCGTAAAAGAGAACAGTGAAGAGCTGTATGGCTTTTCGACACTGGTAGGGAAGCGGCTATTTGAGATGCTGCTAACAGTGCAGGGTGTGGGGCCAAAAGCGGCGATGGCGATTCTGTCGGTCGCGGACTTTGAGAGTGTTAGAAACGCAATCGCCCAAAATGACGCAAGTTTTATTGCACAAGCCAGTGGAGTCGGCAAGAAGACGGCAGAGCGAGTGGCGCTGGACCTCCATGATAAAGTTGGTGAAAGCACGATGGTGCTGACGAGAGGTGCGCCGATGAATCGCTGTATCGCGCGGGATGATGCCTTGGAAGCGCTGATTGCTCTGGGTTATTCACTAGCTGACGCGACCGAACGACTAAAAGATATACCGAAGGACCTGTCGGTGGAAGAAAAAGTCCGAAAAGCGCTAGCTGGCTAGTTAGTCCTAAATCCCAACGGTTTTTTTGACGTCGGCGCCGAGCGCGTTAAGGCGGCGGACGATATCGGCATAGCCACGGTTAATCATGTAGACATTACGGAGAATCGAGCGGCCGGGGGCGGCAAGCATGGCGAGCAGGAGGACCATAGCCGGACGCAGGGCAGGAGGGGTCATCATATTAGCCGGACGGAAGTGGGTAGGACCGGTGATAAAGACGCGGTGGGCGTCGAGAAGCTGGACTTTAACGCCGACGCGGTCGAGTTCGGAGAGATAGATGGCGCGATTCTCGAAGACCCAGTCGTGAATAAGGGTGCGACCGTGGGCTTTGGCGGCAACGAGGGCAAAGAAGGGGAGGTTGTCGATGTTCAACCCCGGGAAAGGCATAGGGGTGATTTTGTCGATAGGGGCGGCGAGTTGTGATTTTTTGAGGTGGAGATCGACGAGGCGGGAGCGACCGTTGGTGCTCAAGTACTCGGGTGAGAGGTCGAATTTGGCACCCATGGTGCGGAGGACTTGCAATTCAATCTCGACGAATTCAATAGGGACGCGTTTAATGGTGATGCTGGAATCCGTAACCAGACCCGCAGCTATAAAAGTCATGGCTTCAATCGGGTCTTCAGCGGGGGCGTAT
>Ga0123353_10014461_pt1 | contig 11380 bp, 6 predicted proteins | sample TergutLab28metaG_3_FD_92763 | JGI IMG/M metagenome (GOLD analysis project Ga0123353, IMG submission 92763) | Labiotermes labralis P3 segment gut microbial communities from Petit-Saut dam, French Guiana - Lab288 P3 | ecosystem: Host-associated > Arthropoda: Insects > Digestive system > Gut ... | reverse complement strand
TGCAACAATAATAATTTCAATCAACTCAACATGTTTCGGGCGATAATTTCGCCCATCCTCAGGAGCACTGGACTGTGTTTACAGCTTGTGGTATAATGTACCGACGATGCTGCCTGCTGGTGACCAGGATGAGGTGGAACTAGTTCCGTGCAGCACTAGTTCCACCTCATCCTGGTCACCAGCAGGCAGCATCGTCGGTGCTTTATACCACAAGCTGTAAACACAGTCCAGTGCTCCTGAGGATGGGCGAAATTATTGCCCGAAACATGTTGAGCTAATTGAAATTTTTAATAAAATTATTGTTATTGCACCTAGATGGCTGTTTATGTTATTGCAAGAATCTTATTTTGTTTTGGGAAGTAACGAGTTACTTTGCAATGAAATTCTTGTAATACGCAGTGGGTCGTAGTGATTGTTGCAGGCCTAAGTATAAACACAAGCACATGGAAGCACGGTGGATCTGATTTCGTCTAAAAGAACAGTTTGTATAGAACCGAGAACAGTTGAAGAACGTGATGTGGGACGCTAAGTGCTGTGAAGACTATTCCTCACTGTCAGGACACAACGGTATGGATCTAACAGCAGCATCATTCATCAACCTGATGGCTCCGTCCCAACGTTACATGTCACAACACGGCGCTCTGAAAGAATTCTTTTGCCATATAGTAAGAAGTTTGTGTACCGCCTGTTACGCATTTTTGTGTACGACTTCGTTACGGCACGCTCGGTTTTTGTAATTCAACCACAGCGTTTACGTCAAATGCGAATTGTGAAACGCAAAATGGGCCCAGTATTCCTGGTTGCACTCATAGCACACCACGCTCAAAATTTAATACCACGCAGTTCCACTTTACGAATTAACACGGTAAATTTGTTATTTAGAGATTATAGTATTCAACGAGATGAAACCAAACTTCGCCGGTAAAAAGAACGGATAAGGGGTTTGTTCCTCCATCATGTATTCCAAGAAGGTAGCAGGTCACAAAATACAGCCTGTTGTGGAGTTCATGAATCATAAATGTCTTACATGGATGTCGGATCAGCAGTATTGTTTGCAGTTCGGGCTCATGATTCAGTTGTCTCTCATCTCGTAACCTATTTCACCTCGTTTTTTTTATCTCAGTAATTAACCAATTTGATGCACAAAATTTTTATTTTACAGTAAGTAAAACAAAAACTACTCAGTACCTCATTTCTGCTTGTTTTATTTCTTTCTAGAATGAAACCTGTTGCTCGAAACCTTTTAAAGATTTTGTAGATTTCTATCGAATTTGGAACCGGCTGATTAGGAAACTTCCGTCTGAATTTGTGACGATGTAGGACCGCTCGTTTCCTACAGACACAAAGTGTTTCGGTGATGGTCTGTTGCAACTTTGGTCTGTTGCAACTTAAGACGGACGGTCGACGACTCGAGAGACAGAAATAACTTCTCCGCGACGGCGTGGGTGTAGCCCGGCTCTCTAACTTTCCCAAGTTCGGTGCAATTGTTTCAGTCGGCAGGAAGTGATAAAATATATGAGACAGATAAACTTGTAAAAAAGTTAAAGCAGTCCCATTACAGGCCTGAACAGGCTTCAAGGGTTCCAGGAAGTTAAGGCTCCCAGATTTCGTGACAACGCCACAGGATGGTGATAAGGTTGTCAGCCTTACGCACCGGCCACCTTTGCCCCCAGAAAATACTCCCGGTACTCATTTCTGTTGGAGGCTGAGTCGACCCCAGGGCCGTAGTGAGATCGGAAGAATTTTGTATCAATAAAAAATCCACTGACACCAGCTGGGATCGAACCAGCGACTTTAAGATTTGTAGCATAGCACCTTAACCACTGTGACAACGCGGTCCCCCCAGATAAACTTGTAGTTCGTTGTTTTACTGGACAGAAGTATGTGCACAGATAGAATAACTGTCAGTTAAAATAAACTAATTAATTTACTTAGAAGCCTTTCAAAGTACACACAGTGTATAATAATACACCATAACTGTTCCGGAGAAGCGTGAACCAAAAATTCATATTGAACCATTTCCACATGTGCGGGAGCTCAATTTCATGACGTGTAGGTCAGAAGAAAGACAACCCCTGTTACCGCTGTGTTCAGAAAATTGAACATTTCCCTGTCTCTGCATAAAATCGGGTATTAAATTACATCTTAATATAGTAACCGCGTATGTTTTTTTCGGCTGCAGATATTAGTAAGTAAACAGAAACTTAAGTTTATTTACATTGCTCACTCAATAACATAAACAAGGAAATTACGACGATTTCCCGTGTAATGTCTGTCGTCACTTGCTCAGTTCTTACGCTTCGTCTGCATCACATGTATCTTCTTACATGGCAGAGCTGTAAAGCTAAGAATGATTCCTGTGTAAACGGCATCTGTAATGTTCTTTCTCCCGGGAGCTCACGGCTGACGCATCAGTGGGGCAGGAGCTGTGCTCCGGGTTGTTGGGACTGCTGCAGGACAGCGTAACGATTTAGAGCCGCGCCTGCAGGCCTGAGTGACCTGAGAGGCAAGTTGCGTCTCACGTCGGAGGTCAGATGTAGACAGGTTGGTGTACTGGCCGACAGACTGACTGACATCATGCCGATCCAAACGACTCAATGAAGTCATGTCCGAAATACCCGGTAATAAAACTGTTCTATTAAAAATAATAATATTACCCCACATTTTACAAGTACGGTGGGGTATGCTAGAACGAACGTAACTGGTTCTAGAACCTCGTTCGTTATAGCGTCTGTTCGTTCTAGCATACAATGAAATACGAGTATATGTATTTAGGAGTAATCCGTTCCAGCCTTGAGCAAAGGTACGATCCAACACAACAAGTTAAACAGGAAAAAATACACGTATAATACAAAATCGAAAATATAAGTGTAAAAATAATATAAAATTAATTTATTTAACGTTTATACACTGCGCAAATAAGCAGATAACTGAAATAAACTGATAACTGAACCTTACAAACAGTAATGAACAGAATGACTGGCCCTCTAATCAAAGCGGGAAGGCCCGACACGTCAAGCGCACGCGCGTGCTACGTCGGCCGATAGTATTTCTCCGCGTCGTTGTAGCATTCGTTCGTTGTAGCATACCCCACTGTAAGGAAAACACGCTATTCTTAATTTTCGCGGGAATTTTTACGTATTTATACTCGACAGACGACAGCACGGAACAGTTTCCAAACATCAAACGTCGAATATTTTAACTAGCAAAACAGAATGTTCCATAACTTCGGATACTCAAGCGTAGGAGTTAATCTGACGTACAGAAGAAAATCAGAATTCTTTACTCCACACGTGATCCGTAAGTGTTAATACATTTTTATATCTTCTATTATAAACAAACTCTAAACAGTTCCACTATATTTATAAATTGATAAATTTTTACAGTACCACACTGCTATTTGAGATCGGATTTACAATACCAGTTGCGTGCTTCATTTCCTCACCAGTAGACATGAAATATACAGAAAGGTCTTTAAATTCTTTTTATGATGCTTTGGATGTTTGTTGTAAATTTTATTGCACATTTGATTATTTATTATTCGTTTATTGTGAACAATATTTAATGTTGCACGGTGCAAAAAACGTAAAATATTTAATGTGTTATATCAAGTTGTTTGTGAAAGGAGGCCTCTTCTACTGTCCAAGTATAGCACACTTTCCGTTTATGTATTTATATCCTCTACCTGTCGCTGGTCGAATGAACGACCGAAACATGTCATAGAAAATAATAGTAAACGAACGAAGAGTGTTCGGATGTTGTGTTTTTGTGAAGTGGATCGCTAATAAGTCCTGCATCCTGGGCCGACAAGAATTCGGTGACACTTTGCCCTCACTACAACCATTTAGTGCTTCATCACTCTCTCCATTCTTACAGTCATTCATTCTCCCATCCCGTCCTGCAGTCGCTAGTTATGCTCCTGTTTTCCTGGCGCTGGAAGTAAATACTCGAATACAGTTTAGCAGGTTTTGACGGCCATCATTTCTCATTTTATGGTCTATGGGTTAATACAGTGTGTAGTGTAATCAGTTCATTCTCCTGCAATGATTGCAGTATTATCACTATCATCATCAACGACATAATCATGAACGTGTCTATGTTTTAGGACAAAGAAGCTGTTCCTTTAAAGATCGAGGTATTCCTGGTTTTTCCGTCTTCGTCTGGGTCGTACTGTGTACCGTCGGCCCTTAAGCATCAGTGATTATACTGTGAAAATACTGGCGGTTTGAAATGCATATTCTCTGATAGATCTCCCTGATGGTTACCTGTCGATTTAAATAAGTACGATAAAAGTTCAATGTAATCTAATAAAGGTAAAGGTCTCTCATAACATGCAAGTGTAGGAAGGGGTGGGAGGGAGTAGCTATAGAGCTCTGTCATTCTTAACCTCGGCACTAGGTGGGGGTGGATGGCCCCTTTAACCCGGAAAGAGCCGTGGTAGCCACTGTAGAAGAGGCTGGGAGGCCCATTGTGTATTAAGATGATAATCTCATGTTATTTGTCAGATGCTCCACGGTATGTTCCTAATACTATAATCAAACGTGATCTACAAATACCAACGGTCAAACAAGAAACACGAAAATTCAGTGCAAACTACCGAAAACGACTCGACACTCACTCCAACAACCTAGCAAATACATTATTTAAAGAGAAATTCGGAACTCGCAGACCTAAGAGACTGTATCCTACTGTAACCTCGTCACTAATCGTTAACTAACTCAGCAACATTCACCAGAGACAACATCAATCCTTGCGATTGAGAATAGAAGGGAGAACTTCACTGGAAGTATCTCCTACATGCCATTAGCGCTATCTACACAACGGTTACTAAATGTCTCCGGACAGATTGTAACAAACAAGGAATTCAAATGAAAAAAAATGTTATTTGTCTTAAGATCGTACAGTGGTCACGTGTAGAATAGTGCACTGTATGAAAATGAATTGCTTACAAACACTAAACGTGTAGGATTCGGTAAAGAAAACGCAATTCAATAGTTAATGCACCCATTAGCTGCAGGCATTGTTATAAATGGATGTAACCAGAATGTGAACATTTGTGCTGCTTTTCGGATTCCTGTCCTGCAGTGTAACCGCTGCACAGTGCATGGCGCCGTGCCCCCCCCCCCCTCTCTCATTGCACAATAAATTCTGCCGTTCCCTTTGCTTCACGTAACCGCGTCATATCCGGTCGTTGTGAACTCATTCCGGAAACCCGATGACTGTTTAACCTGCATGGTTCAGTGCTCACCGCAAATGATAGCAGTTTGTTCAATTATTACTGCCGTGCGTCTGATGTACAAATCGGGGATACGAGAGGGAACGGCATGGGTGCATGAAATTTGGGAGCGCGTTGCTCATTTATTCAGCAGTGGAGTGTCACGTACGTCGAAACACGTCAGAATACAGGCAAGCGAAATCGTCATGTGATGTATTCCAATTAAAGACCGATGAGTGCACACATTCATTATTATCACCATTTTATTAACAGAATATCGCTCTGACGCATTGCGGCCCTCAGAGGGCCATCCCCATGGAGTATGACTGATACAGATCAACAAAAATTAAGAAAATGAAACTGAACTTTACATATGGTAAATCTTTTTTTTTTTTAATTTTACATCTGGAAACTCATTTTCTTGAATTTTTCTTCTCGTAATTCATGTTGTTTTATTTTACATTTGGTAACTTCTTTGTTGAATTTTACATATGGTAACTCATGTTTTTTAGTTTTAATCTGGTAACTCTTTGTTGAATTTTACGTATGGTAAAACATGTTGTTTAATTTTACATCTGGTAATTCTTTTGTTGAATTTTACTACTGGTAATTCATGTTGTTTAATTTTACATTTGGTGAATATTTTGTTGAATTTTACATATGGTAACTCATGTTTAATTTTACATCTGGTAACTTTTGTTGAATTTTTACATATGGTAACTCATTTTGTTTAATTTTACATCTGGTAACACATTTTGTTGAATTTTACATCAGGTAAATCATCTTGTTTAATTTTACATATGGTAACTCATTTTCTTGAATTTTAATTTGTAACTCGTTTTGTTGAATTTTACATCCGGTAACTCATGTTTAATTTTACATCTGGTAACTCATTGTGTTGAATATTACATCTAGTAACTCACTGTGTTTAATTTTACATCTGTTAACTCATATTGTTGACCTTGCTGTTGAAATGTATCAGTCGTCCTCCCTGAAGAGTGATGTAGTGTTAATTAAGTGGTGTTAATAATACATGTGTGCACTCTTTGTCTTCATTTTAAATAGTGAAATTAGTGCAGGGATATGAACAGGATAGTGTCGTGTAATGTGTTTATGTTGACGAGGAACGGTCATTGAACAGTAAAGTTGTCTGCAGAATGAAATTATCTTACGTAATTATCGACTAAAATTCTTTACGCTTATAAATGCAATAAGAACGTGATCATGGAACGTTCCTTCGGGTACTTTTAATAAGGAACTGCCTTTATAAGTCTGTAATGCTTGCAGAAAGCTTAGATTTTGCTTTCGTAAAATGTTGTCATACAAATTTAACAATTCTGACACCCAGTCAAATATTTTGCAGGAAACAAAGTGTTCGTATTTGCCATTTCACTGCACAGTGTGTTGTGATTCTACTTAAAATGTCTCACATGTCAGTGTTATGTCACGTTCACATTCAACGATACACCTCGTATGGTTGTTTCGTTGTTTACCTTCTGTAAATATTGCACAAGTAAAGGTAAACTTCACCCAGGAACAGGCCACGAAGGCCCAGAGGGGGAGTAGAGGTATAACTCTACTCCTTCTTTAACCTCGCCGCTAGGTGGGGTGGGTGGTCAACGAAAGGCCCCGGCCGCCTTATCCCCGGGAAAGACCCGGTACCCATTGTATAGGAGGCTGGTTAGGCGTCAGGGCCGGTCTGGACAGGTGCGGAAATCTCGACACCACCAGGATTCGATCCCCGGACCTTCCAGCCCGTAGCGAGTCGCTTCCCTGACTGAGCTATCCCTGCCCATTGTAAATATAGTATATGGCATAAAACAGAGTCGCCTTTAATTTATATGGCTTTACGAGAAAATTATATTTTTTGTAGATTTTACGATTCCATTCCGTTTCTATGATCCTCGTGTAAATTACCTTATGCTACAGATGTGTTGTAATCTCTGCAGGTTTCGAAGCCTTCGATAGTGGACTATTATTTCGAAACATTTCGGACGTAATGTATTATGAATTAAATAATATATTGTTGTTTCTGCATACTGTCAATATCCATCTCGCCTTTTGGCAAGGTTGCGACCATAAAATGAGTCATTATGTCAGGGAGAGACCAGTTTAACTATAGTGAATTCTGTCTTTAATGTAACCGCAAGGGACTTAACTTTTTCGGTTGTTCGCAGTTTCCGTTTCAAACAGGTGATTCCAGTTTGAACTCTAGTGACTGTAAAAGTTTTCGCAAAAATACAGGTTACGTTACGCCCAGGTTCAGTTTCAGACGTTTCAGTGTATATTTAGGATGTTTCTATTTGATTTATTTTTTTTAGTTTAACAAGCGGAGAGAAGAGAATAGTGCACATATTTTAGATGGAAGTGACACAATGCCACGCCATTTTTGTAGTAAATTGTCTCCGTAATCTCCCTGTCTTTTTTATTTAGAGGATGTACCGTGTATATTGCATAGAGAGACTGTTGTCGGAACAAAAATTTCATTTAGACGCGCTTGAGTCTCGTATATGCGTTCGAGCTGTTATCCACTTTAACTTTCTCTAGCTTGTGAATAATCCGGAGCTATGACCATCACAAGCTGAATTTGTGTGAGGAGGAAATCATAAATCTATATTGGAGGCAAGCTGAAAGTATCTGCACTCGCTTTTTTTTTTTTGAGGTTAACATTTAAAAGCTTAAGGAGTGCTAGACGTAGTGGTAACGTCAGGGAAATTCTGCCCAGGAAAATGTGTTATTTATTCGTTATGAACTAGAGATCTCTGGAATACAAGACGTGAGACTCAAATACAAACACAACTGGATCAACCACCTTGAAAGAATGGACGACACGTGACTCCCGAAACACGCCCTCAACTACAAACCTCGAGGAAGAAGAGATCGTGGACGCCCCAGGAAACGATGGCAATGTTTCGATGCCGGAACAGGTCAAACGACCTAATGCATGGAGGAAGATGATGATGATGTTTCGTGAAGGAAAAGTTACGCGATGCGGAGAATCATTCTGTTAATCACTCCTCCCCCTTTCCTTCGATATCTTCTCCGTGCGAATCAAAATGCTCATTAATATTTATGTACCGTACATGATGTCCAACAATAGTTTTGTGCACTAAACATTGTTATTTCTAGTAGCGTTAACCTAACAACATTACTGACATTTTCTAATAGAAGTTCGCTACGAAGTGTTTTACAGTAACACATCTCCCGTGGATTATAGTCTCGAGTTATACCGGGGTGCTGATAAGTCCTTAGCCTGACCAGGAAGGAAACAGGCTCGGAAGCATGTCAGGAACGCGCGCGATTTCAACAAAATCGAGACGCGAACTGTCACGAAGTTTTTTTTTTTCCTGCAAGACAAGTCGCCGAAGGAAATTCACATCATTCTGACAGAAACATTAGCTTGTTTCCTTCCTGATAGTAACGAATCTCGGGAATATAATAGTAATAATAATAATAATAATATAATTCTTTTGAGAATGTGTAAATGGTGGCATAGGATGTACCAAATGCTCTACTAGTTATGTGTATATCTCTATGATAGCCGTGTTGTGTGACGGTTCTCGAACTTAAATATTCGTACACTGTAGTGTTAAATACACAAGTGTTCATGAATTTCTGAACTCTGTAGACTGATCGACATATTTTGATACTGTAGTAACAGGAGATGGATGATACAGATAGATACCGCAGTCCATATATGTAAACACGTAATGTCGAATTGATCCTACGTTCACCCGTCACAGAACAACGTACGTCTCCCCTCGGGATTTCTGTAGCAAAGCATTTAGTAAGCTATTCTGTGTCAATATAAACCTTGCCATTCAACACTGGCGTGACTGGAATCAAACGATGTTCCGAGTAAACAAACCTATTGACGCGAGTGATGATTTTAATGTTTCATAAACGTACTGTATTTACTTCGGTGTCCGGAGTGAGATAAGTTCCCCCCCCCCCTCCCAGTTGTTGAATGGAGCTCATGTCCGAGAGAGATATTGATCGACGTTCGTTATTTTTAGTTTGAAATAACTGGCTAATCCACTGAAGCTTTGATTTGTTTTCATTAGTGGAGGATTTCGTATAGAACTTGTCGTTATTATCTTTGTAAATAACCAACTTGACGCACAATTCTTTTTTCTTTTATTTGTTTATTCCAAATCTCTACATGTTTCGAGCAACCAAGTGTTCATCATCAGGAGAGTCAATGGTATCAATACGACCTCCGGTATATGTCACTGTATGTAAGGGACCGTGTGGTATGCAGGTTTTAAACCTGCATACCACACGGTCACCCACATAGAGCGGCATATTATTATTATTATTATTTACTGCAATTGGGTTGTCACTTGGTGACAGTGGTTATTTTATATGTATACAAAATATGAAATTTGTTACTACTAAATTTAATTCGGGAGGGCTTCATGAGAAGCATGTAGTGGCAACTTGGAATTTTGGGAACCATCTCAGCATTTGCTTTTAGACACAGGGAGACCAAGAAAAACCTGTGTCGGGGTGGCCGGTCGCAGGACCTTCCGAATACTGACTTCTAGCCAGCAGTCCGGCATCCACCAGAGTTCGTATTGATATAATTGACTCTCCTGATGATGAGCACTTGGTTGCTCGAAACATGTAGAGAATTGGAATAAACAAATATAAAGAAAAAAGAATTGTGCGTCAAGTTGGTTATTTACAAAGATTGTCAAAAAAACATAAAATGTCGTTATTAATGTGAATTAGTTTTGACCTGGGGATGAAATCTACCTAGCAACCCATATAACGCAGATGTATTTCTAGGATTCGTAATGGCTTCTCCTTACCACGGAACCATCTGGGACATCGCCGCTGTACAAAATGTTCTAGTAGCAGCCTGCTCTCAAAGTTAGCCGTTTGGAGTAGAAAGTACAAAGGAAGCTGTCTCACAGCCAACACAGAGTTCTTAAAGAAATTGCCATGGCAACACTTCCCAGGTAGGGAATTCAAATTGGACTTTGACCACTGCAGTAAGTATTAGGTACAAAGTGAAAACGCGCAGATTGCTGTTCATAGCAGAACAAATTGCGTCGGACGGTGAAGAAGCTTTTATTCTGGGAAGTTCGTGGAAATAAAAATCGTACTCAACTTTGCGATTAATTAAAGAAAGAAGCCTGAATAGAAAAACTGAGTAAATGTAAAGCAATCCAATTACAGGCCTGGATAGGCCCAGAGGGTTCCAAGGAGGCTGAGGTTCCCATATTTTAAGACAATCGGCATATGAAAGTGGTAAGGATGTCAGCCCTAGGCACCGGCCGCCTTTACTCCCCAGGAAATATTCCTGGTACTCATTGCTGTTAGAGGCTGAGTCAACCCAAGGGTCACAGTGCGGCCGAAAGGAATAAGTCAATGAAAAATTCCAATGACACCATCGTGATTCGAACCCGCCACTTTCCGGCTTGTAGTGCAGTGCCTCAGAGGAGAAAATGTCTGTGGGAGACCTAAATGTAGATGGGACGACATTAGTCAAGTGAATTTTCAAGAACTGGAACTAGGTTGTTGACGATTTATGTGGGTCGGTATGGGGTGCAGTGACTGTTGTCCTGAACAGGGCACCTGAAGCTTTGTGTTCTGCAAAAGGAGGGGAACTTCTTGTCCAGCTCAGTGGCTGTTGGGTTCTCAACGCCTGCTCCGTGGATTTTGCCATTTACCCAGTATGTCATTAAAATACATTAGCACACGTGCGTACTGAGAAATTTATTGAGGTGATGGCCCTGAAGTTACGTAAAATTTGCTTCTTTTTAAAAATTATGTTATAAAACCATATCGTAGGGATGACTGTGACGTAACGCCGTTTCCAACGGCACGTATATACAAATATAACTGTATGCCCCTTGACTTACTCACCTAATTTAAATTGTAAGGTCTACTTTTCTTGTTTTCCTTAATTTCATCTAGCACTCCCCAAGTTCTTTATTTCATTCTTCGCAATTCTAATGTACTTGACGTCAGTTTACTTCAGTGGCTGATTTCGGCTGAAGGATAAATCGCGTGAGACGTTCGATATCGTCGTGTCTACAAATTATATGTTTTTAGAAATCTCGATTTTGGGGTTCTGCAAGTCGGCAGCTCCCCCCCCCCCCCCTTGGGAGTTTTTTTTTATAAAATAGTACATTCAAAAAATAAAAAAAAAAAAGA
>Ga0123353_10014460_pt1 | contig 11380 bp, 14 predicted proteins | sample TergutLab28metaG_3_FD_92763 | JGI IMG/M metagenome (GOLD analysis project Ga0123353, IMG submission 92763) | Labiotermes labralis P3 segment gut microbial communities from Petit-Saut dam, French Guiana - Lab288 P3 | ecosystem: Host-associated > Arthropoda: Insects > Digestive system > Gut ... | reverse complement strand
TGCATGGCAGCCCAACCGTCCATTTCGACATCGTTCGGAACACCCTGTATGGACGAAAGAAACTTGTGACGCCACTGCGACCAGGCGCACTTCGGCGCATAGCCGTATATGGTAAAAAACATCCGCCAACAATCAAAAAGGAACCAGGCGACATGGCGCCGGTCCCGAATCCTGTCATTTTTCAAGATACTGTCAAATGCGTCCAGTTCCTCATCAAAAGGAAAAAAGCGATGGTAAACAGGACACGCTTCAATTTCAAATCCGTCCAGATGTTGTGGACAATGCGGACTGTCCGGAGTCCCGAATCGTTTTGGGCAAACCGGCCCCTCCGGGCCGCACCCAAGGAGATCGAACAATTCCCGCAAACGTTCTTCCAGGTTTATCGTCTCCATATACAGCCCCGTCCTTCATACGGCATACGCGGGCACATCAATCATGGTCGTGAGCCTATCCTGCCCTGTACGGAAGGATATGTCAAGTTTATCATTGCATGGCCGCATGGCAGATGCCACCCGCCTGGCGTAAGGCGAACTTGACTTGTTCGTCCAGCGAGAGCGGATTGTAAGACCCGCCGCCGGTCGGACCGCGGCGGTGGTCCATCAACGTCGTGAAGCAATAAGTCAGCAGCCGGGTCTCCTGCTGGGTGTAAAATGGCTTGTCGGGTATTATGATAGTGGCGGTGTCCATAAAAATACCCTCCCGTGATTTATTCCGCAATTAACGCAGATGTACCCGCAAGCCCGGCGTCTTGCCATTGGCATGGTCCTGGTCCAGTTGCTGGATGGCCCGGATAAGGTCGCTGGATCCGCGTCCTTGGTAGGCGTCCCGGCCGTACACCGCTTCCAGCAGGAACGAGGTCGTAAGGTGCAGAACTCCCGCCATTTGCCCCTCCGGGACGGGATAGGGGGCCGACAGCCGTTCGTTGCCGTAAGCCGCGAAAATGCGTGCATTGGCGGGGGCTGGCTGGCCAAGGTTGTAATACAGGACGGCATACTCGGGAGCGGTTCCCCCCGGTTCTATGCTGGTTACTTGACCCGTCACGGAATGGGTGAATTGCGCCGCGGTCGCCCCCTGTACCGAAAGGGGAGGCAGGTACGGCGCGGGAGCCGGGATAGCGGGAGCCGAGGGGAGGGCAGGGTAGGGGTTGTTCGGGCGGGGGGGAGATTGCGGTTGGGTGTTTTGGCATCCCGCCAGGATCAAGGACACCAGCAATGCGAAGATCGGGTTTGTATGCCTCATAGGGGTTCCCTTTCGTGCGGGGTATCGCAACCCTCCGGATCACGCGGGTTGCGTTTTTCATCAAACGACTCTTGGCCAAAAAGGCCATACCGGATCGCATACCCGGTCAGCAAGCCCAGAAGGTAGACAGCGGCCAGCAACAAGATGCAGGTCGCGAGCGCTTCATCCATAAATGACCTGTAAAATGGCCTAAAATACAAAGAACGGTTTTTGGACGTTGCCGGTCGCCGTGGCCAGCGTCGGGGTTTGGACAAGGCCGGGACCGTACCGGGCCTGGATGTGCCTCCCCATCTCCTGCATCAGGGTGAGGCGCGGCAGGTTGGGATTTTCGGTGAGGTGTTTCACCAGGCATTGGCTGAACAGGCCCCAAAACTCCCCGCCGCTGCCGAGTTCGTAGGCCACCTGCTCGTCGAGGCACGCGCCCCACTGCGCCTTGTCCTTGAACGCCTCGTGGAAATAAACCGCCGCCCCGGAGCCGCACGCCATGCCCTGCTGGCTGCGGGTGGCCACGGACAAGGGCTCCGGCCCCGGAGACCCGCCAAAGGGGATGTACCGGGCGGCGAGGCTGGGCAAAGAGGCGGTTCCGCCATCCGCTTGGGAAGCCAATCCGCCCTTCACGCCGACCGCCTGGGCGTCCGGGTTGTCAAAGCCGAACGTGCCGGAATGGCAACAATCGGCGAAGAACTCCGAACGGCCGAGCGCGTCGAGGACCTCCTGCACTTCCCGGTCGGTGACGGGATCCAGCCAATGGGCGTTGATGTCGTGGGTGCAGAGGATGTTGCGTCCGGGGCCGGCGCCGGGCATCAGGCTGCCATGTCCCGAAAAGTAGAAACAGGTGCGGTCGCCCGGCTGGCGGTCCTCCGTGAGCCAGCGGAGCGCGGTGCGGAGCTCGTCCGTGGTGCAGCGGTCGTCGAACAACGTGACCACATCGCCCGGGCCGAACCCGTACAGGGGCGCCAGGACGTTCCGGAGGAAGCGCGTGGCGTCGGATACCGGCCCCCGGAGGCTCATGTTCAGGTCGGCGTAGCGGTTCACGCCGCACAGGAGCGCCTTGTCCGCCATGTCAAGTCCTCCGCTTTAAGATATTATTCAATAAATAATCGGTATGACATTTATGCAATGCTTTATGGGCATTTGTTGTCGCGTCTGGCCGTATGTAGCCCGGAACCTTCGCCGGTGACCGTATGGAAGGTTGGAGGTCAAATTCCGAATATTTCGGTTTTGCCTTGATTCGCCATCCCCTGTCCAATACCTTGTAATGGCTACTTGGGTGGAGAATCAGATTGGTAACCGGATCCATGTTGAGCTTTTTCATTTTATCGGAAAGATGCCTAACGCTTCTACTGCCTTCTAATAAGGCATATGCCTCCTCAAGAAATTTCCGGACATAATTTCGCATAACATCTCTCCAGTGTATCGAGGCAATCGGGACGATCCGCCAGGTCCTCCCGCACCTTTCGCATGATGGAGGCCAACGTCTCCGGGCTGTCCAGGTCGATATCCGGCGGCAGGCTTTTTCGGATAAAGTGAGAACACTTGTTCCAAGCGCCCCACCGGCGAGGATCGCCAAATAAAAACCTGTCACCCAGCGCCCAAAAACACGAAACCAAATCAACGTCCATGCCGTGTTCCTTCCACCCCGCATTATCCACATCCGGCCGCGGTTCACAAGGCCCGGGCCTTGCCGAGCAGTTCGGCGCCCGCCGAGACGAACTCCTCAAGCGTCGCTGCTCCGAGCGCCTCCTCGCCGGGCGGGTGCGCCTCCGCGAAGGCGCGGATCACGTCCCGGTCCGGCTTGCCCGCCACGTCGAGGCGGGGCGCCCGGACAGGTCCGGGCTCGACCTGGAGGCTCACATGGCCGTAACCCAGGAGCGTTTGCATCGAGGCGATCCGCTCCGCGGTCTCCCCGGCCTCTTCGGGCGTGGCCACCCAGCGGACGAAATCCCGGGGACGGGCCAGGGCCTGCACGTCGTCGGAGGAGCGGACGGACACGAACCGGGGCGACTCCCGGTTCGGGATGAACGTCCAGGCGCCTTTTTTGGGCAGGAGGCGGATGTGGCCCTTCTCCTCGCCCGCCTCGCCCCAATCCTGCTGCATCGGGGAGCCGATGTAGCAGGCGTTGGCGCCCACGGGCTGGTGCTTGTGGTAGTGCCCGAAGAACGCGGCGCGGTAGCGGCCGAGGCCGAGATCCCCGGCCTGCACCTTGCCGGGAACCTCATAGGACGCGGGACCGGTCAGGCCCCCCAGGATGCCCAGATGCGCCACGAGGTAGTCGGCCTCGCGCTTGCACCAGGACACGGCTTCCGCCGCGTCCTCCGTCCAGGGGACCAGGTTGACCGAAACACCGTCCAGGACATGCACCGCGCCCGGCGGGCGGGCCAGCAGCGTGACATGGGGTTCGATGGCCGAGAGGGCCGAGGAACCGTCCCCGGTGTCCGTCTCGTCGTGGTTGCCCTGCACCACGATCACGTTCTTGAAGTGTCCCCGGAGATCCCGGAACAGCTTGATCACCCTTTCGAGGACCGTATGGGGGACGGAACGGCGGTTGTGGAAGATGTCCCCCGCCACGAACAGGGAGTCCCGGGCCGGATCGGCCGGGTCCCCGAGGCGGCGCATGAAATCCAGGGTTTGCTGGAGGCGGCTGTTGGTGCCGTCGGGCAAGGTGTCGCTGTATTGGTTCCGGTTGTCGCAGTGGAGATCCGATACCAGGTAAAACATGGTTCATTCTCCCGGGACGGCCTCCCCTTTCAGCAAGGCGATCTGGCCGCGGATCCGGCGGGCGAGGCCGGCGCACCACTTGCCCGCGACTTTTTGGACGCCGAGTTGCTCGGCGCGTTCCTCCAACTCTCCGGCGATGCGGTCCAACTCGGCGCAAACAGGGTCGGAGACGCTCATGCTTCCTCCTCCAAATGGCCGATCACCGGCCTCATGCGCGAAAACAGCCGCTTGAACGGGAGGATGGCCAGCGGCTTGACATCCGTGTGTTCGGCCATCCCCCTCACCAGGGGCGGGTACCGCATGGCCGCTTCCCCGTCGAACAATCCCCGGGCGATGGCCAGCCGGCGGTTGGCGATGCGGGCCGTGCGCCGCAGGTCGATGACCCGCATCTGCCTGCGGAGGTTCTCCCTTTCCCGGTACAGCGCCCCGGCGGTGGGGTCGCCCTTTTCCCCCCGGTCGCGGGCGTGCTCCACCAGTTCGTCGAACCCCTGGAACGGGGGCAGGGAATCGAGCAGTTTACCGGCCTTGACCGGGCCGACCCCCGGAAGGCCGGGGAGGTTGTCCGAGGCGTCCCCGACCAGCATCTTCCGGTACAGCCAGCCGTCCGGGCAGGCGCCCCCGTATTCGCGCTTGCTCGGGTGGTAGACACGCACGCGGTCGCCGTCGCACAACTGGATGAAATCCAGATCCTCCGAAATGATCGTGATTCCGGATCCGGAGAAACGCCGCAGGGCGAGGGCGCCGATCACGTCGTCGCCCTCGTACCCGCGGGCGCGGGCCGCGTCGATGCCCAGGCGTTCCAGCAGTCCGGGGAGGACCGAGACCGAATGGCGGTATATCCCGTATATCTTTTCCGTTTCCGGGCTGGATTTGCGCTGCTTGCCTCGGTGGCTCTTGTATTCCGGCCACAGCCGCAGGCGGAATTTCGGGGGGCGGTCGTCGAAACACATCACCAGGTAATCGTGCGGATCGTTTTGGAGAAACTCGAACATCTCCTGTAGGACGCCCAGGAACGCCAGGTCAGGCCACGGCCTCATCCGCCAGGCGTTCCGGTACGCCATGTTGTTCGCGTCTACCAGCGCGATCCTCTTGCGTGCCGTCGGGGGGTTTCTGGCCATTTTCATCCCTTGTGTCGAGGTCGAGGTTGCCCCACAGCGAAGCCTCCCCGGCCCCGGCCACGCGCCCCTCGCGGAGGACGAGCCCGGCGTCCATCGCGGCCTCCTCCAGGGCCGCGAGGATCCCCGAGTGCCGGGCGGCGTTTTCCCGCTCCTCGGCCCCGGTGAGGTTCTTGCCGAGTGGGATCCGGTATATCCAAACTCCCACGCCCGCCGCATCGCGGGCGTTTTCATGGAAGGAGACGGGACCGGAGAGCGTGAGGCCGAGGTGGCTGTACACGGCCTCCTTGGGCTTCTTGCGCTCCGTGGCCATGCCCTTGCCCGCCGGGGCGGGCTTGGCGTCCGCCGGATCGGGCGTGTCATCCATTTCCCGCTCGCTGGCGATCTCGACGTGGAAGAACGCGAGCTGGAACGCATCGTTCAGGAACTCGCGGACGGAAACGTATTCATAGACAGGCAACATGGGATCCCCCAAGAGATGGGGGCGCGGGAGTCCAGGCCCGCGCCCCCGATATGGTGAGGCCGGCGGCTTCGCCTTACGCGGCGGCTTTGGCCGGCTTGCCCTTGGCCTTTTTCGCGGGCACGGCCGGAACCTCCTCGTTATCGAACTCGTCCATGTCCGTGTCCGCGTCCGTGTCCGCGCTCCCCTTGGCGGAACCCTTGGCGGAACCCTTTTCCTCAGGGGCCATGGTTTTTTGGTCCGCGGCCTCTATGGCTTTTTGAAGATCCGGGTTGTCGATGGAGATGGGCTCATCCAGGGAGCACTCGTAGAACAAGACGCCCGCCGCCACCCCCTTGAAGAACGCGGCCCCCACGGCATCCTTGGCGTCCATGCGGACGAGAGTCTGGTACAGGGCGTCCTCGCGCAGGATGTCCATTTCCTTCTTGCTGCGGGTGATCTTGAACCCCGCGGCCCGCTCGCCCGCGGGCGCCTTGCCCGGGGACTTCTTGGCGGCGGTCCCGGCCTCGCCGGCGATCTGGTTGGCCCGGACCTTGACGCCCTTCTCGGTGAGCGTCTCCAGGCTGGTTTCGGAGAGGATCCGATCGCGCACCCCGGCGTCGGCGATGCCCGCGAGGGCCTCCGCCGCGCCCGCGCTCAGGCGGCGGTCGTTGACCGCGGCCTGCACGGCCTTTGGGACGGTGAGAAGGGCGAGACGCGACCGGACATGCTGGTCCGAGCAGCCGCACCGGGCCGCGATGTCCTTGGGCAGCAGGTTGGCGTCCGCCTCCTGCATCCGCTTGTACGCCGCGGCCTCGTCCATCGGGGACAGGGCGAAACGGGCATCGGTGGAGTTCTCCGCCACGTTGGCGGCGATCTCGTCCACTTCGGACTGGATACTGTCGTCCACGATGACGGGCACATCGTGGAAACCGAGTTCAACGGCGACGGCGAACCGGCGGTAACCGGCGACCAGCTTGTACTTCCTCCCCTTGCGGACAACCAGGAGCGATTGGCGGATGCCGTTCGCCTTGATGTCCTTCTTGAGCGCGGTGGTGTCGCCCAGGTCCTTACGGCTGTTTTTGCCGAGAATGATGTCGAGAATCGGCACCATTATCACGATTTTGGCCCAATTTGCCTTGTTCTTGGAGACCGTTCCGGCGGGAGGCGCCTCGGAAACGGCCGTTTCCGCCTTCTTGGGAGCGGGGCTCTCCGGCTTCTTGGGGAGAGGCTGCTCCGGTTTGGCGGGTGCCTTCGCCTTCGGGGGGACCTCCGTCTTCGGGGAGGCGACCGGTTTCACCGAACCCTTTTTCGCGTTGACCATCACTTGTTTCCTTTCTTCCGTTTTAGGGTGCAGAACGGCGTTCGCCGTTCCCGTCACCGGCAACCGTATTCGGACCCATGCTGCATGTCAAGTAATCTTTTTCTCAATTTTCCTCCGCGCCGCCCTCCTCCCCGTCCTCGGCCGAGGTGCCCGCGTACTCCGCGGTGCGTTCGGCGATGCGGGCCTCGATGTCGTCGCGGTTGCGGAGATGGAACTCCCGCCACCCGGAGGCGGCGAGGGTCTCCCCGGTCGGCGCGTACCGCAGGTTCCGCCCCACCTTCTTGAGGAGGCCCATCTTCCGGAGCAATTCCCGGAGCGTGGCTCCCGGGGCGATGCCCTTGGTGTAGTCGAGGACGAGCCGGGTCCGGCGTCCGAGGGTCTGGTACCGCGACTTGACGACCGTCACCTCGATGGTGAACCCGCAGACGATCCTCTCGCCCTTGACCGTCTTGTGGATGCGCCCCACATTGGCCAGGCGCAGCCGCAGGGCGGCGGCGAACTTGAGCGCCTTGCCGCCGGGCGTGTCCTCCGGGGAACCGAACCGCACGCCGATTTTCATGCGCGTCTGGTTGATGAAAATGGCGGTGCAGCGGGTCCGGCGGAGGACGCGGCGCAGCTTGCGGATGCCTTTCCCCATCGCCCGCGCCAGCACGCCCACATGCGAGTTTTCGCTCGATTCCTCCTCCGCCTCGGCTTTCGGCGTGGACATGGCGATGCTGTCCCAGATCAGCAGCACCGGACCGGCGAACCCGGTCTCCCCCAACTTGCGGAAACACACGTCCACCGCGTCGAACGCCTCCTCCACGGTGTCCACGTCGATGTACATGACGCCCGAGAGGTCCACCCGGTACGACTCGATATGGCTTTTGTCCGCGCTCATCTCGAAATCGACATAGATGGTGATCCCCCCCTTTTTTTGCCACAGGCGGATGAGGTACTGCACCATGCTCGTCTTGCCGCTGGCCTCGGGGCCGAACAGTTCCACGAAACGCCCCTCGGGGAACCCCTTGCCGTTCGACAGGGCGGCGTCGAGGCCGGGCATCCCGGTGGAGATCCACAGGGTTTCCTTGTCCTCGAAACCGTCCATCGTGATCGCCGAACCCTCCCCCACCTTGGCGTTCACGGCGTCCACCAGGGAGGCGAGCACGCCGCCGGTCTCCGGCGCGGGGGAAGGATCCTCCGCCTCATTTTCCGCGGTGGGGAGCCTGCGCCTCGCCATCGGATTCTCCTGTGAGCATGGTCACCAATCCGCCCAACGTGGTCTGGCGCTGGATCCGGGTGGCCAGCCGCACCTCGTCAAGCAGTGCTTGGCGGTACGCGGCCCGCGCCACCCGGCGGATTTCCCGGGACACATCCTCCACGGCCTCATCCTCCTCGACCGCCGCGGTCACCGACACCGACGCCTTGAGATAAGTTTCCCCGACCTTGAGGGTCGGGCCAAAACAGACCGTAACCTCATTGATTTTCGGCACTTGCGCTCCTTGTTGGCCTTGGGACGGAAAACCGGAGGCCGGGGTTTCCCCCGGCCTCCAGGAACCGCTATTTTTCGCGTAACCGCCGGATACCGGCAAGTCGGGCATTTTTTAGGCACAGGCCCGCGGCTGCCCGCCACCATGAACTCGGCCGAACAGGACAGGCACACGCCTGTGGCCGCGCGGGGAGTCATGCCGACCTCCTCGGCGGAACACGGCGGACCACCCGCGGCATGGCTTCCGGCTTGGCGCGGGCCGCGGGTTTCTTGGCGGCGGGCGCCTCCTCGTCCTCCTCCTCCTCGTCCTCCTCCTCCTCCTCGTCCTCGTCCTCCTCGTCCTTCGTGGCGGGCGGGACCCCCTTCTTATCCTTGGGCGCTACCGGGGGTTCCTCGTCATCATCGTCGAAATCGTCCTCGTCCTCGTCGTCCTCCACGGCGGGTTTGGCGGCGGCGGGTTTCCGGGAACGGGCGGGCGGAGCCTCGTCCTCGTCTTCCTCCTCGTCTTCATCCTCCTCATCGTCCTCGTCGGGATCGGCGCCCTTTACGGGTTTCGCGGACTTGCGCGGGGCAGGGGCCTCGTCTTCCTCCTCGTCGTCCTCGTCGTCCTCATCCTCCTCGTCCTCGTCCTTGACCGGCTTTTTGGCAGCCGGCTTGCGGACGGGCCGGGCGCGTTCCTCCTGATCCTCATCCTCCTCCGATTTTTCATAGCCGATCTTTTCCAGCACGTCCTGGCCCACGACCGTGCGGAGATACGCTTCCAAATCCGCCTCCGAAGCCGCCTTGAACAGGTCCCGCGTCAAGGCGCAGTCACGGCTCGCCCGGATCAGGGCTTTCCGCTCGGCGGGATCCGTGGACAGGGGCGTTTCCACGTCGCTGACCTGGGTGAGGTACTCGGTGGAGAGCCCCGTCCCCTTGCGGGTGACCTTGAAATCGTTCCCGGCATCGGGATCGTCGATGGCGGTTCCCTCCTCGTTGAGGCTCTGGTGGAGGGCGTCCCACACGGTCTTGGGCAATTCCACGAGGAGCATCCCCGCGCCCGCGTCGGCCCGGTTCACCGCCTTGATGACATAGCGGATGTTGGCGTTGAGGGCGTCGATCAAGGGCTCGTAGTCGGCCTGGGTCTCGGCGTCCGGATTCTTGCGGTCCGCCTTTTCGGGCAGATCGTTCTTGTAGTCGATCAGGGCGAACTTGGCCCGGCAGATCGGACAATCCTTGCCGTGGGTGACGCTGGGGCACACCAGGGGCCGGGCGCCCTTGCCCTGCCAGTGCCGGCCGACCTTGACGCGGGCCATCGCGTCGTCCACCCCCTCGTTGTGGGGCAACATGCGGAACTTGCCGGACTTGAAATCGGACGGGAAACGCCATGTCATCCCGTTGCCCGCCTCGGCCTTCGCCTCCGCGACCCGCTTGCGCCGCTCTTCGGACATCTTAGCCATCGCTTTCGCTCCTTTTCCGTATGGTGAGGGCTTCGTTCTCCCGGCGGGAGGAAGCCCCCAGGTTGATGAGGCTCGACTTCCTGTGTTCCAGCGCGTCCACCACGTTCCGCAGCGCCTCCACCGTCCTTTTTTGTTCCCGCACCTCCTTTCTCGCCCTGGCCGGCTCGTCCGCGTTGTGCACGATGCTCCACACCAGGGCGTCGTAGGGTTTGGCGCCCCGGGCCTCCAGTTCCTCCCATACCTGGCGGAAATACAGGTGGCGCACGCTTTCGCACGCCTCCTCCCGCTCGCGCAGGAGCGCCAGTTCCCGCCGGTGCAGCCCGCCCCAAAAAGCCACCTTGAGCGGCTGTTCCAGGAACGCCGCCTCCAGATCGTCCCGGTCGATGCGGAGCTCGTCGTCCAGGACGTAGGCGCGGCCCCGGATGACGATGGAGGCGATGTCCTTGACCCTCCGCAGGGGGCTGCCCCCGCGGCCTTTCCGGTCCATGGTTCCCATGTCAGGCCACCTTCGGCTGGAGGCGGACGGTTTCCTCGGTGTAGAGGTCCGCCTGTTTCCACAGGATCGCGTCCCCCTCGTTGCGCTTGGCGATGCTCTGGGCCACCGCTTTGTCCAGTTCCAGGTCGCGGGCCGACGGGTCGATGGGCACCAGATCGCGCCAGGTCACCCCCGCCTCCACGTCCGCCTTGATGGGAACCTTCGCCACGAATCCGGCATCGACGCCCCCGCCCCATACCTCCGGGATGTGCCGGCCGATGTTCTCCATGATGCCGGACACGGCGCGGATGGCCGCGTCGGCGTCCTTCCGGTGGCAGTCCAGCAGCACCGAGTCATGCACCGTGAGGATGGGCGCGGCCCGCAGCCCGCGTTCCAGCAGGATCTCGTCGAGGCGGATGAGCGCGGTGAGCATCAGGTCGGACGCCGGGGACTGGATGAGGTCGTTCGTGCCCTGGCGCTTGGCCCGGGCGACGTGCGAGTTGTCCTTGCTGAACACCGGCGGGAGGCGGCGCTTCCGCCCGAGCGGCGTCTGGACGAAACCGTCCACCTCCAACTGGCGGTGCGTCCGGTCGATCCAGCGCTTGACCCCCGGATAGGCGGCGAACATGCGCTGGATGTACTCGCGGGCCTCGTCCTCGGTGACGAGGATGCCCTCGGTCCGGAGCAGGCTCACGATGCCGTCGGCCCCGATGCCGTACACCACGCCGAAGTTGACCCGCTTGGCGACCGTGCGCCGCAGCTTGTAGGCGCCCGGATCGTCCTTTTCCAGGCGGTCGCAGTCGGCGTCTTTCATGTGGAACACGGCCTTCATGGTGTTCTTGTGGATGTCGAGGCCGTCCCGGTAGATGGCCAGCATGTTCCGGTCGCCGCTCACCGAGGCCGTGAGGCGCAGTTCGATCTGCGAATAGTCGGCCTGGACGAGGAGGCCGTCCTTGCCGTAGCGGGACGTGAACAGGCGTTTCACCGCGCCCGCGCCCTTGTTCGGAATTTGCTGCAAGGAGGGGGCGGCGCTGCTGAGGCGTCCGGTCCGGGTGGTGGAAAGGCTGAAACTGCCGTTGATGAACGGCAGCCCCGAGTGGTGCCGCAGGGCGAGGGCGTGGAGATTCTCCACATAGGTGTTCAACAGTTTGGACAACAGCCCG
>Ga0123353_10014459_pt1 | contig 11380 bp, 11 predicted proteins | sample TergutLab28metaG_3_FD_92763 | JGI IMG/M metagenome (GOLD analysis project Ga0123353, IMG submission 92763) | Labiotermes labralis P3 segment gut microbial communities from Petit-Saut dam, French Guiana - Lab288 P3 | ecosystem: Host-associated > Arthropoda: Insects > Digestive system > Gut ... | reverse complement strand
TTCTGATGAACATTTAATTTGAATCCCTTTCCGCAGACGACCGATCCGTTCGGATTTAAGGCGGACACCGTGCTGTAAACGTGTGAGACGCTTATCGGCAGTATACCGTCGGACTCAGTATCATCATGAACAAAAACCATCTCTCCGCTTCGGAGTTCGATCTGCCCCCGCCCCGCCTGTCCGGCACCGAACGATTCGTATTTGATATTCCTCAACATCCGATACTTACCTCTTAACAGTCTGTCATGGTTCGATACTCACATTCAATAATCCCGAGGGGGTGTCTAATTTTTTCAAATGTTTTCATTCCTTTCGGAATTCTTTTTCCGGCTCGAATGTATCTACGGAATTTAACAGCACTTTCAGACTATATATACTCGATGTAATGAACGAAACCCTTTCGGGATTTGCACGGAAACCGTGAGGGAACAGGTCGTAAACCTTTGCCGTATGCGACCGTCTTCTTCCGAATTTTCCGTCGGCTTCGCATCATTCTATATATAGTCTGAAAGTGCTGTTAATTCCATGGACGTATTCGTATCGAATACGGAATCAGAACGAGATCTTGACGGAAGCTGATCGTTTGTCGCGTTCCGTACAACATTCAACAATGACCGACGGACGAATCACTACGGGCACGACAGGTGAATAAGATGAAGTTCATAAACAGAGAAACGGAGTTTCCCGGAAAAAAGAAATTGATAAAGGTTGACGAGAACAACACGCCGGTCACCGGCGAAATTCCGATCCTTGTGAATATCGTCAAAGACGAAGGTGCCGTTTACACGGAAGGCACTCCCATAAGTGCCGACAACCTCAACAAAGGGAACTGGAGGGACGATGACAGTTTATCATTCAAAGCGAGAGAGAACAACACTCTTCCTTCCGCAAAGCCCGCGGAGACTCAGGTAATAACAAAAGCGAACGGCAGAACATGGATAATTCCTCCGACCGGTCTCGGGGAAGCGATGGAAATAGCCGATTCGATCGGTACGTCCGTGAAGGTCGGCGGCAATGTACAGAAAAGTATTGAATTCGAAACCGACCCTCAGGTGCAGATAACAACAGTGAATAACAGAACGGATGCAACTGAAAACCTGGTCGACGCATCACTTAAGATCCTGAACGGCGCACTGGATGAAAAACTTGACAGGATGAACGCCGTAACTCAGAGGGCACAGGTGTACACAAAGAACCCGAACAGTACACAGCAGATGCTCGACTGCGGAAGCGAGGCAACACTGTCCGGCATTGTTACAAGAGCGGCCCAAGGTCACATCAAAGTTCCGTCCAATCCGTCGGGTCCGGATGATTCATCGAGCAGATCATACGTTGATGCGCAAAGGGACACAAGGGTCGCTCGTGTGACAAACCAGAACGTTGTATACGGGACCGACGGAAACGGAAATCCACTGAACCGTACAGTAAACACGTTGGCGGCAAGTGCCGGCACAATAGTCGAAAGGATAGCCGGCGGTCAGATAACCGTACCCGCATCGCCCTCGGCAGCAACGGATGCGGCGAGTAAACAATATGTTGACCAACACAGCGGATTGTACACCGGAACCGGGGTGTGTGCGAGTGCGAACAACGCATCTCCGCTGTTATCGGGGATAACCTCCGCTGTTATCGCGGAAGGGGCGAGGATCAGAGTAAGGTTCACCAACGGGGTGAACAGAAATGCCGCGACTCAGCTTACGGTCAACGGAGCGGCATCGATCGTACACACCTCCGCCGGAGCAATAAGCGCAACAAACCCTCTTAACATTCCCGCCGGGGAAAGCAGAGTGTTTGTGCGGCGGGGACGGTGTGGAGTATGTTAACGAGCGGGTCAACGTTGTGGACGGATGTGCAGGGGAATGTAACTCCGAGAGCTCTCATCGGAACTCATAACCTGATCTTTGAAAACACTTCAACATACGCGGACAGTCCCGTGTTCACGGTGCCGAATATGACGGGCAGAGTGATATTAGTAGAGATAACGATCCTAAATTTCATTACCACAAATATTGTGCTGTGGGAGCAAGGCAGAGAGTCTTACCACAGATACCACTCAGGGGGAACGGCGGGTATATCAATGGTAAGATTCCTTACCGCCACTACGATCCAGATAGGTAATTACACTCAGTCCTCAGTGGGTGGGCTAAGCAATCATGGTGCTACGACGAGGATCAGGATATTCTCGTTGACATAAGGGCGAGGACATGTTGTAATGTTTCTGTCATGCTTACCGGACGAGATGGATTAGTGTTTCCGCATCATCTCACATCAGCCGATACACACGGACCCTGAGCGGATAAGTCGTATCGTTTATCGGGAGCCTTAACCATGTATTATTCCCCACTCCGGTGTATCCGTAATTAAACGACACGATTGTGTTCGTGCTCTTTCTTATCAAAAGCCTGTTCCACACACCGAGGCTCGTGGGGTTGTTGGTATTGACGGCCACAACTCATCTTGTCAAAGTAAGGACAAATTTCTACAAAAACGGAACATTATTTCCTACAATATCGGAAGCTGAGTTCCGAAATTGCAGAAAATGAATAATATATGAACTCACATAAACGATTATGAGCGAAGAATATCTTCCGCGGCTTATCGACCCGTACCTGAGCGAAGTGCTTGAGCATTCCGGCGCCGTTCTCATAGAGGGCGTGAAATGGTGCGGCAAGACTCGCAGTGCGGAAGAGAGAGCTGCCAGCATGATATCTTTTCACGATCCGGACATGTCGCAATCGCACGTCAGGATGGCTGATATCAAACCGTCACATCTTCTGGAAGGAGATACGCCGAGGCTCATAGACGAGTGGCAACTTGCGCCCAACATATGGAATGCGGTGAAATATACCGTAGACAAGAGAAGAAGGCCGGGACAATTCATTCTGACGGGGTCCGCCGCACCGCCCGAGGACGATTCGCGACATCCCGGTACGGGAAGGATAACGAGAGTGAGAATGAGGCCGATGAGCCTTTTCGAATCACGGGAATCGAACGGCTCCGTTTCCTTGAACGATCTGTTCGAAAAAAAACACGACATAGAAGCATCTTCCCGGCTGTCCGTGAATAAATTATCCTCGGCCTTGGTAAGAGGAGGATGGCCTTTCCTCATGGGAGTGCAGGAAAAGTTTGTCATACGGGAGATGCAAAGCTACGTTGAATCGATAATCAACAAAGACATATCAAAAGCGGATAACGTTCAGAGATCTCCGGCGACCGCCAAAGAACTTATGCGGTCACTGTCAAGAAATATATCGACGGTTGCGAACATGTCCACTATCCGCAAGGACATGGCAGGGGATGATGACAAGGTCTCCGATAAGACGGTATCAGCGTACATCAACGCATTGAGACGGATATTCGTTGTTGAGGACGTTCCGGCGTGGAATCCCTCTCTGAGGTCGAAGACCGCGTTAAGAATGTCTCCGACAAGAAATTTTGTTGATCCCTCGATAGCGGCGGCGGTGCTGCGCGCATCGCCCGCCGATCTTCTCAACGATCTGAAAACATTCGGCCTGCTCTTCGAATCACTGTGCATACGCGACCTCAGGATATATTCTCAAATGATCGACGGCGAGGTCTTCCACTATCACGACAGCTACGATCTCGAAGCGGATGCGGTCATACATCTGAATGACGGGCGATGGGGTGCCGCGGAAATAAAACTGGGAAACGATGAAATAGACAAGGCCGCCGAGAATCTGAAAAAGTTGAGAGAACGTGTTGATACGGACAGGATGAAGGAACCATCTTTTCTAATGGTGCTCACCGGGACCGAATATGCATACAGGCGCGACGACGGTGTTCTTGTGGTGCCCGTAGGTTGTCTGAGGCCCTGACGCACCGCGGGATGCGGAACAATACCGTGTGAAAATACGGATTTTCAAATCACGGGATCGAGCGGTTCCGATTCTCTGAACAGCCTGTTAGAAAAAAACATGATATAGCGGCAACGTGATGTGATGAATGTGTCTTACTACTGTGCGATCTTCACAGACAAACCCATTGAGGAAATGGACCTGGAGGAGAGTACGGAACATCCGCGATTTTGGACATATTATCTGAAGGGGAACTCCATAGGATTGGAAGAGGAAGACGAATCGTGGAAAGACCCCGGTGAAATAAGAGAACTGCGCCTGACGGAGAATCTTTATTTCAACAAATGGGGGTGCGGTGACATGGAATTATGCTTGGCAGACGACTATCTGAAGAGAACGGGCGGCAGGATATACATCACAATGCTCCTCTTCCTTGACATTGAAGATGAGGCGTCCACGAAAATATCCAAAACAGCACCGGAGAATATAAAGATCCTCGATTTGAAAGACATATCAGAAGAACTGCGCAATAACGATGGCAGGCCCATATTCGATCCGGAGCCGTACGTTATCTATGAAATAGTGAACAGCGGATATAAAAATGAATAAAAAGGACGGTGCTCTTGTGACAATAAGTGCCGTACTGTTCGTATGGTTGCTCATCAAATTGTATACGGCACAGTGAACTTTTTATCGAAAGTTCACGTAACCGTGACGATGCTCGGAGATATAATGCAGGTGGTTTGGCTGGTGTTCGGAAACGATAGGCTGACAACCAAGGAGATAGAGGACAGGTTGGAAACGATGTTCAGTTACCGTTGCCCCGATGATTTTGCAAAAACGCTGACGAAGATGAAACAGGGCGGATTCGTAAAGGGCGAAGTGTCCGTCGAGCAAGGCGGATGGGTGTGGTGGGTCGATGATGAATGCAGAGCGTCCGATCTCTCCAAAATAATGTGAGCGTTCATTTCATATATCTGCGGCGTCGTGTACACGAAGGGGGCAATTATGGACTTCAAAGATGAGGAGGTGCTCGCGGGGTGGGAAGACATTCTTGCGAAAGGATACCGGCTGAAGATAACCGATATAGCGGACAGCTACCCGGACAAGAAGAGCATCTGCGTCCATTACAAAGACATTGACGAATACAATCCGGACCTGGCAATGTTCATAGTGGACAAACCGGACAAATGTCTTGCGCTCGGGAGGAAAGCGATAAAGAATCTGATGCCTCCGTCGTGGGATCAGCGCGGCTCCGTAAATCTGAGGATAATCGAACTGCCGAGGGATGTGCGCGTTGACATACGTGAGTTGAGATCAAAGCATCTTGGAAAACTGGTGGCGATCGAAGGCCTTGTCAGAAAAGCGACATCCGTGAAGCCGAGGATGACGAAAGCACTTTTCAGATGCACCAAATGTGACGCAGAGATATGGGTAGACCAATTCGGTATGCTGATACGTGAACCGACGATGTGCACGAGTACCGACGGCAGCTGCAACAGGTCATCCGCACAATTTTTACTCGTTGACGAAAGATGTTCTTACGTTGACACACAGAAGATCGAGATACAGGAGTCTCCGGAAGGATTGAGAGGAGGAGCACAGCCGGAAAGGATATCCGGATATCTGGAGGACGACATCGCCGGAACAACGTTTCCGGGAAACAGAGTGATACTCAACGGCATAATAAGGGCGGTGCAGAAGACCGAGAGAGACAAATCATCCGTTTTCGAAACATTCATCGAAGTGCACTCAATGGAGTTCGAGCAGCACGAGTATGACGAGATCCTGATAACGGAAGAAGATGAGAAGACGATATTGGAAATGTCCGAAGATCCGGACTTCTTCGATAAAGTGATACGTTCCATATCGCCGACCATCTTCGGTCTGGAGACGGAGAAGGAAGCGATCGCCCTGCAGCTGTTCGGCGGTACGCATAAGGAGATGGATGACGGCACCGTCATCAGAGGAGACATACACATTCTGCTCGTAGGCGATCCCGGAGTGGCAAAAAGTCAATTGCTGCGGTATATGAGCATGCTTGCTCCCCGCGGGATATACGCATCGGGTAAATCCGCATCCGCCGCAGGTCTGTGCGTTGACGGAAGCACAATAATACACACGGAATCCGGAAAGATCGCGATAAAAGATTTCGTAGAGTCCAGGATGACCGCACCCGAAGAATACAAAGAGGGAATATGGAGACAGAGCGTATCCGGTGAAAAGGTGATCTCGATAACCGAGAACGGCTTCCCGAAGGGGTTGCCCGTGTCTTTTGTATGGAAAATAAGGACCCCTTCATTTCTGGTGGAACTTGTCACCGAAAACGGTGATAAGCTGATGCTGACACAGGAAACTAAAATATTGGCCGGGAACGGCATGATGTTCGATTGGACTGAATCGGGAAAGATCGAAAAAGGTATGCCGGCAATGATTGCTGATAAAGAAAAGATGATACTGCGGTCCGTTGTCATTGACCGCGTGAGCAGAATAAGCGAAGGACTGCCCGAATTTGTTTACGATCTTACGGTTGAGCGTGCGCACTCGTTCATCGGCAACGGATTTGCGGTGCACAACACCGCCGCCGCGGTGAAAGACGATTTCGGCGACGGAAGATGGACGCTGGAAGCCGGCGCGCTTGTATTGGCGGACAAAGGATTGGCGTGTATCGACGAGCTTGACAAAATGTCCGAGCAGGACACATCGTCGCTGCACGAGGCAATGGAATCGCAGAGGATATCCATCGCAAAGGCGGGAATAACGGCAACACTTCAATGCCGTTGTTCAATGCTTGCCGCCGCCAACCCGAAGCGCGGAAGGTTCGATGACGAAGGCGACATCGGAGCGCAGATAAATCTGCCGCCCGCTCTGATGTCACGTTTCGATATGATCTTCACGCTCAAGGACAAACCGGAGAACAACAACGACAGGAAGATAACCGAACACATACTGAACGCGCACCGGAGAGGCCAGGTGAGGAGAGGCGGCGATCCCGAGGATGAGGTAAGCAGCAGGATACTTGAAGAGACAGGATCGATAATACCCGTCTACGACATAGACATAATGAGGAAATACGTCGCATATTCGAAACGAATATTCCCGGTGATGTCCGACGAAGCCTTCACAAAGATAAGAGACAACTATCTGAGCATAAGGAACACCGGCGGAGGGAAAAGCAAATCCGTACCGATAACCGCCAGACAGCTGGAAGCGTACATACGCTTATCGGAGGCATCCGCGAGAGCAAGACTGAGTAAAACGGTTACCGGCTGCGACGCGGACCGGTCGATAAGAATAATACACTACTTCCTGGACAAAGTCCTCGGCAGAGAAGGCGAAACGGTATGGGACATCGACAAAGTGGCGACCGGAATGCCGGCGAACGTCAGGGAGGGCATGTCGGCGGTCACCAATGCCATACGCGAATATGTGGCAGATCAGGGAACAGCAATAACCAAAGCGGAACTGGTGGGAATGTTCGCAGGCCGGATCAGCGAGATCGAACTGACCCGCATACTGGATAACCTTGTAAAGGTCGGCGACCTGTACAACCCGACATTCGACACTTACAAGAGTGCGGTGTGACCATGATATTCATAAAGATACACGTCAGAGGTTCGGAAAGGATCCTTGCGGCATGCGATGAAGAACTTTTGGGAAAGACATTCAGAGAGAAGGACATGTGTTTGAAAGTCTCTGAAACATTCTACCGCGGCGAACTGATATCCGAGGAAATATTGCGTGAACGCATGAAGAGCGTCACGATAATGAATCTTGTAGGCGAACGCTGTGTTGCCGCGGCGCAGAAGGCCGGCATCTGCGGGTCGGTAATAATCATAGACGGCGTCAAACACGCGCAAGTGGCGGTAATGTGATGTTCTGCGTTAAATGCGGAAAGGAGGAGGAAACGTTTAACGGTCTGTGCATAGACTGTTTCCTCGACGGAAAACAGTTGATAACGCTGCCCGTGCACATAGATCTGGAAAGATGTGCGAATTGCGAAGAATTTCGAATAAACGGTCAATGGGTAAAGGAAACAACGGCGACCGCGGCGGAGGATGCCGCAATATCCAAGATATCGGCAATAGACGGGTTACGCATCATCGATGTCGGCGCAACCGCCGAAGAGCTGGATGAACGTAATTTTCATGTCACGGCTGACGTAAACGGAGAACTGTGCGGACGCGTCGTGACCGCAACCGCGGATGCGGTCGTCCGTATGAAGAACAACGTCTGCCGGAAATGCTCCAGACAGCTCGGTAACTATTATGAAGCGACGTTGCAGATACGAAGCGGATCCAAGGAACTGAGCGACCTCCTCAGAGATGAGACGGTACGTTACGTAAGAGACAGAATAGAGAACATCTCGTCAATGAACAGGCAGATATTCCTTACAAAAGTGGAAGAGGTGCAGGGAGGCGTGGATATGCTTCTCTCGTCGATATCATTGGCAAAATCGTTGGCAAAGGAATTGTCGGATACATACGGAGCGGAAACAAAAGAATCGTCGAAACTCGTCGGAAAGACAACCGACGGCAGTGACATGTATCGCATGACGTATCTGGTAAGGATGCCGGAATATCATTTGAATGACGTTGTAATATTCGAAGAAAACGTTTACAAACTTTCCGGAATAACCAAAGGCGGCGGAAAGCTGACGAGACTCGGAGATTTCCACGTATCGTCAATAAGGCGGTCACAGATGGCAGACATCAAAGTGCATACGCCTAACGACAGATTGATGGAAGCGACCGTGATAAGCAGATCCGCCGGCGAGGTACAAATATTGCATCCGATTAATTATTCGACCGTCGATATACGGATACCGGGCGATGCGGACACGGGCGATTCGGTAAAAGTGGCGGACATCGACGGAACGCTGTTCTTCGTGCCTTGAGACCGCATTGTTTTTCTTTCATATTGCGATGTGGTTGTAATGATCAGGGTCCCCGAACCGACAGAGGATATAGTTGTCAATCTGCTTCGCCTGGCGAATACGAAGTTACCGAAGGATGTCGGTTGGGCGCTTGAGGCGGCCGCGGCGTGGGAGACCAACGAAGTCGCATATTTACAACTCGGCGGAATAATGGACAACGTGAAGAAAGCGGAACTCACGGGCAGACCGATGTGTCAGGATACCGGAATTCCGGTGTTCTATGTTTCCGGAAAGATCATTCCGTCGATAGAAGAGCATATAAGGAACGGTCTGCGGAAAGCAACGGGAACGATACCGCTGAGGCCGAACGCGGTGCATCCGCTCACCAGGAAGAACAGCAACGATAACACCGGAAACGGAATGCCGATGATACATTACAGACCGACGGATGTTGAATACACGGAAATAACGGTTCTTCCGAAAGGAGCCGGTGCCGAGAACATGACGAAACTCGCCATGCTCAATCCCGCGGACGGTATCGAGGGGATAAAGAAGTTCATAGTGTCCGCAGTCCTGGGAGCGGGCGGCAAACCGTGTCCGCCGACCGTTGTCGGCGTGGGAATAGGCGGAACGGCGGATATATGCATGAACATGGCAAAAGAAGTGTTGCTGAGACCGGCCGATCACGTGAACGAGAACAAAGACGAAAGAGAACTGGAAGAGGAGCTTTTCGTAAAACTCAACTCAAGCGGACTGGGGCCGATGGGACTCGGAGGTGATGCCACCGTGCTCAGAGTGCACGTAAAAACGGCATATTGTCACACCGCGAGTCTTCCCGTTTCGGTGAACATGAACTGCTGGGCCGCAAGGAAAGCAACGGTACGGATAATGAAAGACGGAACAGCGGAGTACGGTCAGTGATACCATGACGATAATATCTCCCGTCGATGAAAAGACCGCGAGAGAACTGAGAGCGGGTCAGGTGGTATTTCTCGACGGAATCGTGATCACCGGACGCGATGAGATGCACATGCGTGCCCTTTCCCGTCAGGGACCGGAAGAACTGAACGGTGCAACGCTTTTCCACTGCGGCCCGATAATGCTTTTCAAAGACGGTAAATGGGAAGTGATCGCCGCAGGGCCGACCACGAGTGCCCGCATGAATTCGGTTGCTCCGGAGATCATACGCAAATACGGGATAAGGGCGATGATAGGCAAGGGCGGGATGTCGGACGAAGTCATGAAAGCAATGAAAGAGGTCGGCTGCGTATACCTGGCGGCGATCGGCGGTGCCGCCGTGTCGCTCGCCGAAAGGTTGACGACGATTGACGTTCACTGGGAAGATCTGGGAATGGCGGAGGCCATGTGGAAATTCAAAGCTGAAGCTCTGGGGCCGCTGGTAGTGGCAATGGATGCACGGGGAAACAGCATCTACAAAGAAATCGACGCAAAGATAAATGCACCATCGGATCATTCCTGATCTTTCTTCTTCGAATAGGAACACATCTTCGAATCTTCGGGATGTCTGCTCAAATGTATTCGATAAAGGATTACGACAATGAACATGAGCAACCCTATTATCCCGCCGATGAGCATGAGCGAATGCGGAAGATCGAAATTGAACAGATACGTGGTACCGCTTCTGGCAGTCAGTTCAAAGTCAAGATTTTCCATGTTTTCGCCATGGTATTCCAAAGTCACAACGACCGATCTGGGTTCATGAAAAGAACTGCCGGCGACAATCGTATATGTTCCGGTGGGGAGGAGCATGGTGTATGTTCCGTCATCATCGGTCCTCTCGGTGAGCAGAATGTTGCCGGCGGAGTCGACGGCATCAACGGAAGCTCCTCTGACCGGAACGCCGTTATGAGTGACGATGCCGCTTATCGTCCCGGACGCGGGTGCCATTATGTATACAAGATTCGAAATGCCGCCCGCGGGGACAACAAGCGATGTCTGGTTTCGGAAGAGAGCATGGGGATCAATAATGGTTCCGTTGTCCACCCACAGTTCATAACCGCTTTTATTGAACGTCAGAATATATGTTCCCGGCGCAAGACGAACATCAAATTTCCCGTCGGATCCGCTGACGGCGGTACCGGCGACATCACGGGTACCGTCATCGTCAATTTTCAATTCGAATACGATCTCCACTCCTTCAAGTCCTTGCATCGGACGGAACACTTCTCCGGAAACATCCACTCCGCCGTCGGCTGCAACCTGCTGACTCATCAACGGAGCAGCCGATACAAGCACCAGGGAAAGCAACGCAACGGCGAGCAGGAGTCGGTTCTTCATCAAAAGACAATCATAACGAGGACTTAACTACTTTTCCCATAGAGAAAAATATGCTTTTTCCGACGCTGAATGTCAAGCAATGTCCGACCCCGTCCTCATTCGATGCACGGCGGTGCCGTCTCGCTTATCTAGATCGACCGTCCGTTCTCTTTTATAACGGCGTACGGTATTGTATAAAACGCGAAAAACAAGAATCGGAAGAGGTCGTATGAATCGGAAAAAAGAAGCCATCGAGACAATGAAGGCATTCGCCTCCGGAAGCATGAATGCGGAAGACTTCTGGGAAGAGTTCAGGGTCAATGAGACGATGAGAAACATCATGATAAAGGATGAAGAGAAATGGGAACGGGTGAAGAAGGAGAAATCCGGAAGTACATGGCACTCGACCACT
>Ga0123353_10014458_pt1 | contig 11380 bp, 8 predicted proteins | sample TergutLab28metaG_3_FD_92763 | JGI IMG/M metagenome (GOLD analysis project Ga0123353, IMG submission 92763) | Labiotermes labralis P3 segment gut microbial communities from Petit-Saut dam, French Guiana - Lab288 P3 | ecosystem: Host-associated > Arthropoda: Insects > Digestive system > Gut ... | reverse complement strand
GGAAGGATTATGTCAATGAAAAATTCCAATGACACCATCTGGAATCGAACCAGCAACCTTCCGATTTGTAGCACAGCACCTTAATCACTGTGCTACCGTGGTCCTCCTTCAATTTTTTAGCATTCTGGAATTTTTTTTTCCCCACATACTTAATTATATTTAACTGTACACAATCAAAACCACACTGCATAAAATCACATTGTGTGAAGGGTTATTGCTTTTCAAACTGGAACTCACATATATAAAACTTATTACATTGCCAAAAATATTATATAAATGATAATATAAACATGACAATACAGGATACTCCAGATGCTATGTAGCTTTAGCAGATTAGTCACTCATTCAAATGCCTTGTGCTCTGAAAAAAATAACATAACAATTTAAATATATTAATGCGAGGCTGTGAAACACAGTTCATATGTTGAGGGAAGCACACAAACTACAAGAGCTCCAAAACAAAGCACCCACGAATATATTTAGATGTAAGAGGAATGATACAAGGGACAATTTAGGAAAACTGGAAGTGAGGAAATTCTCGAGTTATAAGGCTTCCTACTAAAGCTAGGGTAATAAAATCATGGGGTTATTTCAGGCTGGATATGTAACTGAAATACAAAATACATATCAAATTTAGGCGGTGCATCCATTAAAAAACAGACACTTGCAAGACAAAGCAGAAAATGGTAGGATAACAATGAGAGAGGCTTTAGGGAAATAAACTGTAAGGATGGAAAGTATATGTAATTCATGTACCCCCATGCATAATGGCAACCCATGGCATTATTCAGGTTTCACTACCGAACAATTAATAAAGGTTACTTATAACATTTGTCACTTACACAGAACTAAAACTATTCACTCGATATTCTTACTATTTTCCCAGCACAGTGCAACTTTATACCCTGTGAGGTTAAATTCTGGGATTCTGGCAATCCTGTCATCCAGAAAGAGAACCAGGTTTTCCACTTTCCATAAAAACACCTTACTGTAACCCAAGGCAACTTACTTTTAGAATGTACAACAAAAGCATAAGAACAGTCTAAAAAATTCCCTACATCAACCAACAAATGCAATCAAAGACAATAAAAAACAAATCATAAAATACAATTCATGACAAGTACCAAACCTAAATGAAATGAATTTCAATGTATGATTTGATTATATTACACTTTATTGAGTGCATTCATTGGTTGATATAGAGAATGTAACAATATGAATGGAATCAGTAACCAAAAAAAGTGTAAAAAATATTCTTTGATTGCAGTTTTATGGCAAAAACTAATGAAACACTGGCTCTAGGAACGTGAAATAAGTATAAAAATGGGGCCAAGGCATATATAAAAATTTAAGAATATGATCTCCTTGGATATGACACCATGTAGCATGGTAGAAATTTGCTGTTTTCAAGTTCATCTTCTTTGACAATGAAAGCAGCATGTTCCCCACAGTGCTAGTAAATTTCTATCAGATTACATGGTGTCACATCCCAGAAAGTACTATCCTTCACAGTCACTGCTATGACAATCTCAAATCATATCAAAAGTAAAATCACACACACACATAAAAACTGTATATAAACCACAGTATTCACTATATACGTTTTTCATATGCATATTTAAATGATAAGAATATAACACACCAGTGCAAACAATGAGGTTATTCAAACTACTAAGGAAAGGAAAACAGGAATGGCCTTTGACAGTGGGCAACAACTGAGACCTGAAAGAGAATTTTTAAATAAATAATCTAAGGTGTGATTTCAGCAATTCAGCTTGCCTGCCTGTAATGCCCACTCTCTCAATCTAAATAATAAACATACATGCAATTTCTCATCTTGAAAGTTAGAATCAAAACCTGTGCATGCCTCTGGAGACACTGAACCTGAAAGAATTCAGAGTGGGAGGTTAACAGGAGCTGGAACAACAGAAAGTTCCAGGTACTAATTCTAGAGTAAGAACGAGTATATGAGCCATGATGCACAGCTAATTATAAAAGAATACAGACTATAAATGAATACAGAGAAGATGGACTCTATCAGGATTGCTAAGAGTGTACATTGTGATTGATCTATATATCTACTTAACTACCTAGTGTACTGGCTTTAACACTCCATGGAAGTAGTAATATAATATAATGAATGAGAATCTAGGTGAGAGCAACTCATTTCCTGTACAGCTTGGGATGTGTCCCAAAGGGGTTATGCAAGCATTAAGGGTGAAAAAACCCACATCTGCTGGATTTCCATCTGTACCTTCTTGGGGAAACTTCTACCCATGTACAATGATAAACCAAACTGACCTCTTGTATATTGCTTTTAGAATTCGTCCACTTTCCTTATAACGAGCTTCATTTAAGTGTGATGTAGCATGCCACTTCTTACGGACAGCAGCCCAGTGGATCAAGTGGTTATGCAGCAGAACTTCTCGGGTTGAATTAGCTTTAACATCCTGCAGACAAATAATTCCCCATTTACAAATGCAGAAATCCAAACAGCCTCAGGTAAGCCTGCACATTGCAATGCCCAACATCATTTGATATATTTATATTGTGGATCGCCTATACATGTACATGCCATGTTAACAATGGGTGTCCAAGGAGCTCAGACTTTTTCATACATTTTGGTTAGTCATTATCTCATTACACACATGTGCATGAATCCACACACATACACGCCATAAATGCATATGTTAGTCCAGTGACAATACTTTTTTATGTGCTCCCAAGTTCATGAAAATTAAGTACATTTACATATAAAATCAACCACTTCTGCTAAAATATTTTAAACCCCATTCTTGATTGCAAGCCAAAGGTTCATAACCATAGACATGCACTTAATATTGATAGAAGAATGTTGCACATAATTTTATATTACGTTAATAAGAACGGTACTCCTCAATAATCAGTGCAGTCAATTTTATTTAACTACTTATAACAATTTCAACACACTACACTGCTTAGTAAATGCAAATGGGCTAAAAATAAGTTTTGGAATATCTGCTGCATGTTATATTTGGAGCACTTAGGTTTCAAAACTATTCATTTATAACTGCAATAAAAGTCCAAAACAGTACGCAAAATTGGGAAGAGCTCATTAAGAAAAAAGTGTTCTCCAATGCAGTACCCTTTGTCACTTACATGTCATTATTTGCAGAGCCATAACAATGGCAATGAATTTAACTTCATCTCTGAAGACAGTCATTTGAACTCACTTGATCAGAACCACAATCATCTTTAGGTTGAAGTAAAGGAGATGGCACCCGTAATCTCCTCTTTGAATCTTCAGGAAGAGGAACAGGCGGTGGCATTTTGTACGTATCTCTTACAACTTCTGAATCAGAATCTGCTCCTTCAACTCCACTGGATGCATCTTCAGGTGGAGGTGGAGTTGGAGTACGCAATCTGTAACAATTACCTATAACAATAATCTTGACAATCATGGTGGTTACAAGAACAATGGAAATCATTATTTGTGTCACGGCATTTGGAAATGAAAGCACAACACCATCAATACAGAAAGCTGCAGCGACAGATACTTGTTAGTGTGGAGATTCTTGGCCCATCTCTTAACTGACAAACTTCAACTGATATGAATACTTAACACAAGACTGCACACATGCCAAGCAATGAACCAGATCAGAGGGAAACACAACACCAGCATTACTTCCATTTCATTGCAATTCTTTACCAATCACATAGAGACCCAGAGTAAAAATATACAACTATAAGAATTGGAAGGTTATTAGCATCATAAGTAAATTAATTTAAATGTTTACGAGTGCTTATACCAAGAATAGTGTCAAATGAAACAAACCTGAAACAGAAATGAACATGTTTAATGTATAAAGAAATGTTGGTCTGAATAACAACATGAAAAATGGTGTAATTATGAAAGTCAGCATGGATTATTATTTCTTAAAAGAAATGTTGCACTGAGAGTATAACGGAAATGGATTATATTCATTATCTAGTAAGCAAGCTTGTGAATATAACTTGTGGTAAGAACAATTAGGTAACAGAGGTTAAAGAGAAGTTACATTGTGTACATTTCTAAGAATGGTATGAGATAGCACAACTCAACGAATGAGGTAACTGGCTACAGACTAGATGGTAATACAGGTTTTCAGATACAGGCATTCCATATTTTCAGCCACTTAAGCCATCAACAGACACAAAGAGACTAACAATTAGCACAGCAAAACCCATAGCTATGTATGCATGTGCCATCAAATTTTCACCTGCTTTACATTGGGATATACTGTACTCACTTTGGTGTGAGGTTGGTATTACGAGGCTGATTGGCCATCCATGCCCTGCAAATTGGATAAAGTGGTGTGTCTTCTCTGAACTGGGCTAAATCCACACTTCGGTCAAATAACTTCATAACATAAGTGTGGTGAAATGCAGCATCATTTATGGCTTCCCTGCGACGCCGCTTCCTCTGTGGACGCATACTCCTCACTGCTTGCTGTGGTGGAACAACCACAGGTTCTCTGCAAACAGAATATAAATACATTTCTCAATAATTAAATGTGCGTATTATGCACTCGTTGGCACAACCATCATTGCATCATTAGTTTCTAATTATCTTAAGGCATTTTTTCAACTTTTTTCCTTGTCACCCACTATCTGTGTTCTTACCAGAAGTGTAACATGAATAAGTGTAAACTGACTGATTGTGTCTTTCTGCACAAGTACCTAACATTTGACTTCAAAATCACTCATAAAGCATGCAGTACTGTTATTATAGAAGATCTACATTACATTGGTTGGCAAACTTCATATTGGTCTGTATCAATCCTATATCATGTGAATCAATTCTACAGGTTTCTAAGGTTACATATTACATATTCTATACTACTGAATTTCTGGACTTTGTTCACCACATAGTACTTGAAGTAATCCTCAGAATATTTTACATAAAGGTCCATTCAAACTTAATCCTTTTTCTGAAAAATTACGAGGGTCAGTCACATGCAAACCTTAAATATTGTAATATAGTGCACCCTTGTACGGGCACAGAGGCTCTGTACAGGCCGTACGGCCCAGAGGGGTAGTAGAGGTATAGCTCTACTCTTTCTTGACAATGGCACTAGAGGTGGGTGAGGGGTCAGCATCATGTTCCAGCCGCTCTTTACCCCCGGGAAAGACCCGGTACCCATTGTACAGGAGGCTGGGTGGGCCCCAGGGCCAGTCTGGACAGGTACATAAAATCTCGTCCCACTGGGATTCGATCCTCATACTGTCCATCCCGTAGCCAGACACTATACCGACTATGCTACCCGGCCCACAAATATTGTAATATAATTGTGCGTTAATTTTTAAGGTTTTCAGTTGACACTCCCTCGTACATTGTAAAAAAATTGGTACAGAACACATAAGATCTGCAACTTTTATGTACACATTTTAAAATATAATTTAGTGTATAATGAACATCAAATAAGCAAAAGAATTTCAGTTTATACAACAGAGCACCTGCAGTGTGACTGTACATGTACTACAGACATTAAGAAAAGCATAAGATATAAAAATAAAATAAAAGTTGGAAAATATGTGTACTTAAAATTAGAGTACATTTTCAGATGTCACACATTTAATCAGACTTTTGTTGACAGCTGTGAATAAACAATGACACTCAGTAAACTTTTAAACTTATTAATTACATAGTCCTTTCTTCCTTGGTTGATAAAGTGTCTCTGAACAGCATGACCAGAAGTACAGACTAAAGTTGAAAACACCATTCAGCTCAGAGATCAGAAAACTTGAAATCTAGTTTCAATGAAAATTAGTGAGAAAGAGATGAAATACTCACGATTTAATAGGCAGTGGTTTCTTAATAGCCATTTGTTGGTTGAACAGATCTGACTGTAATGGATCATCATGGCTTGACAATGAAGAATCATCACTTTGATCCAGAAGTTCTTGCAATGCACCTTTTAAACGGTCACGGGCATTTGTCACATCACCACCACCACCTGCAAGAACAATAAAATTTGTGTCACATCCTAAACAGTGCACCTTGTCTTGGTTACTTGCTAACTTCTCAATATGGTTCAATTCTGTCGCAATAATGAACAAATTGACATAGGTTGTTTTGTTGTGAGTACATGAGTTTATCCTTCCACTCATTGTACCAAAGCACTGTACATATCGATTACCAGACTTGAAGTGAACATAGGTCTGACAGCCTGACAGTCTCATGACTGCTGTGCCTGGCCTTGATTCCCACTGAATGATGCCCTGAATTGTTTCAGCATATTATTCACTGGCTGCCACACTTGACCTAACATGAAATCTGCATCCCCACTGAAGCTGTTGGAATGTAACTGAATATCTACAGTTTCTTTCAGAATCTGCTCTGTACACATAGCTGTTCCTGCATCTAGTCTGATCCTATTAATGCAGCTGTGTTTATGACAGCCACATCACCTCTACAGAGGTATGTGGGTGTCTGTGTGTTGTTTACACACAGGCTTATGAGAACAGATTAAGCTAGTCCATTTTAACCACTCAGCACACATAAAACAGCAGGCTGATATGGCAGACTGGAAGGGAATATGAAATGCCCATCATTTATAAGATTGTGAGATCTCAGGTTCTCACAGCAGTGTTGGGTAAGGTTAAAGTCTTCTGGGATGTTAAAAAGTGTTGATGAGTACAAGGATACTATTTTTCTATTACAGTTGGGTATTTTAAAATGGTTAGCTTGTACCAGAGTCAATGGCTTTAGCCATATCTAGGAAAACTGCATCTGTTAAGCCTTTCCTCATCAAACTCTCTGTTGATTATTTCGCCTTGGGGTTATGCTTGTTCAGCTCTGGTAAAAAACAAAGCCAAGTGTTTCAGTTAATTGAACCACTACACCTTGATATAACATCCAATAAAAACACATTTGTATTGAAATACAGCATTATGTTACTAAAACCGATTCATCACCGTTTATCTCCAGTAAATAGGCCACTAAGGGAAATAATCTGTGTCCCTCTTATCAGTGGGCATGGGTTATCATCATAGGTCAGACTGCAATCCTAACATTTCTGCTCAGGAAGTGTGAACATAAAGGGTAAATAACATTAGTATAATGCCAATGTATGGCCTGTCTCTTTCGACAGATATAACCAGTGGCTACATACTAAACTGTTACAAGGCAACTAAGTAAAGATGCCCATTACTTTCTAAAAGTCTGTGACATCTGTTGAGTCCCTGTGCTAGACTTCCTTCACATTAACAACCAAGGTACAGTCTGTGGATGTGTATGAGCATGTGTTCTCCCGCAAACATATTTAAAGGGATACCTGCACTATAATCACTCCCATCTTCTTTGTAAACTTTAGGCTTCCAAAAAACCAAAACTGAATATAATGGTACCTCATTAGTTAACCAGATTTTTACTCAGCTGTTCCGAGGTAACTGTCATTGATACAACATAACTACTGCTTTAGATGAAGACATTATGTTCCTTCAAAACATCAATATATATTGATACTCAGTGTCACGACCCAATACAACACAATCTGCCGGCAAATGATAATTTAAACAGTCTGACAAGCATTTTTACAAGGTTCTGGCAGTGGTATATCACATCATTAGCTTCATGGACTCTGTCTTCTCCTCCTCCTTCTTCTTCTTCCTAACAGAAATAACAAAAATATAAAGCAAATACAGCAGTGTGTTTAGGGGACAATATCGGACACTGTTCAGAGCCTCACGAAATAAGACGTACTCAACTGGGCCAGACAAGGCCAAGCTGCTCTCAAATTCTTCGCCCAGAAGAGCAGAGTAGCTATGCCTATTAGGAACCAAATGCATAGGTCGCATTATATAGCCTGAAGAAAGGGACTGCTCCTGTCTCTTGAAACGTGGTATTTTGTTTACTACTGATCGTTCATCACTTTCACTAACAAAAACACTAGATGCCTGACACAGTCCATGGAGCTAATAATCTTGAAACTTTGATAAACTTTTATGCGGTCTATTTAATAAGGAATGAAATTAAATTACATTCCGACTCCTGCAATGTACTACCTGTATGTGCAATAAATTAACATGAAGGCCATGCGGTGTGCAACACTAGAAAAATCTTCACCCATCCTGTTTTCTTAATATTAATATTTCTAATGAAATCCAGGCAAAATATAGTTTTGAATACTTTTACCAGTTAAAGTGTGCCAGACATGATATAATACTTTCTGTATGAAGGTGACAGACGCAGGGCTGGTGTAGGAAACATCCAGCCATACGTGGAACTGGAAGTTCATAGTTCACTTTCTCGACAGCCCCTCAAAGGAATCAGATGAATCCAATATACACCCTCATTCAAATGCATTTTAATATTCCTGTGACAAGATCTGGAGTTGTATACTTTCTTCAGGATGCCCGGCAAAAATTCTGTGAGTGTTTCTTGCATCTCCCATAATTACTACATGCCTCATCAATCTCGACACTCTTTGATTTTATATTCTATAACAATGTCTGGTGAAAAGAACAAATTATGAAGCTCCTCACTGTACAGCCTTCTTCCATCTCTTATTACTATAGCCTAGGTCCCGTTATTCTCCTTAGCACCATGTTCTCAAATTCCTTAATCTGTTCAATAGAATATAATTTTAAATGCTATCAAAAGAGCACAAGTACTTGATTTATTGAATTATATAAAAAAGGTACTGCAGTCAACAATACAAATATACTTAGGTCTTCATGCCACGTGCCCGATAATGTTGTCCGATTAAAAAAAAGTATTTGTCAACAGATTTTCATGAAAATCCCAATATAGAATTTCACAAAAACGCTTCCAGTGGGAGCCGCGCTGATGCATGCGGACAAACAAACCCGCACACATGACGAAGCCAATAAACACACTTCGCCACTTATGCGAAAGCGCCTAAAACCCCCAGAATATGTCGATTTCAACTACGGAACAATGATTCGGTATTTAGAAAATGTATGTCTTATCTGAAATTTAAAATTATGAATAAACCTAAGTAGTGCATTTAAAAAAACAGGCATGCAGTGAAAATGAATATAATCAAAACTGTGACAGTCAACAACGCAAAGATTGCATGATGATTCGGTAATTAATAGCAAAACACATCACGGTTTTTATGTAACTCAACAATGTAACTGTGTGCCCTTGATGGAATTTAAAATTATATTCTATTGAATAAAATATGCCACAGGTAAAATGAATAAAATCAATATTCCATCCGTGTGCTTCCATACGTGGCAGGAAGTTTCACTGTTACTTAAAATAATGCATGTCTACGAGAATATATGCTTAATTCTGTACACTTCGGCGTTGAGATGTTTTGACACGAAAAGACAAAAGGTTCTGAATTATGTGGTAGCAAATATTCCTACACTTTCACACAACCAGTTTCTTTGAAAATGCACTTTAATGTCTGGCTGCCAACCTTGCACATGTGAACTCTGAATAGGCTACACCAACAAAGAACCGGTACACTTACTTTATATCTCAACTCTGACGTTCTCCGAAAGATAAATTTTCGCGATTTAATTATGTTTCGAATTAAAACTGCAATTTGGGTATTTAATTTTACACTGGAATCTACTAGCTAAGTTTGCACAATCTAATCATCTGCGTTATTAGCAGAGTTCTTGTTACACATAACCGTGTATAAATATCAACTTCAGAAATAAGCACGTTTGATATGCATCCTCTAGCGTCAATTCGAATCATCAGCATACCAGAACTAAAAATTAGCAATCACACAAATGATATTCGTTACTAGATTTAGGCCTAAGATTTAGATTTGAAACATTCTTGATTATGTGCACCCATGCATCAACGACAAGCAATCTTTCATTTGCTCCAGTGCCAGTTCTAAAAACTCTAAACCTTGTCCAAGCTGCAAGCCATATAACAATTTACAGGCCTATTTATAAAAACAACTGTCTGCGATATTCGTGATATTTGCTATGTTTGCGCAGACCGACGACGCGGTACTTCCAGTGTCTAGGTAGTGCTGATGTGGTTTATCGTTACTGTTCTGTAATGGCATGTTTCTGACATTTCCTTAAGCTGTTTTAACGTAACATCGATCAGTCACATTACACTCAGAACACTCAGAACCTATCGTGAACTTTGTTCTAATAGACAGTAGACCTATACTATAATAGTTTTAAATCATGCGTTTCTGTTTTTCACCACTAAACACTCATATCTATGGTTTAAAATTTAAAACAGTCTCATTTTATAAAGTTACGACCGACTTAAACTGTCTTTTTTGGATTCTTGACGCTTAAAGATGGGACTAATTGGTCGCCCCGAAACGCCGGTAAGAAATTGCCACTACTCGCCGCGTAATAACCCAGAAGAGCGCAGCTCTCATTCTTGTATGTTGTGGAGTCTAGCCTTAATATACAGATGGGAAGGAAAACATGCTACACGGAGGAAAATTTGTTTCCATCACTGCGCAAGCGCTAAAAGATAACCACCACCCTGAATAAGCACGTATTATTACGGCTTCGGCTGTGTTGACGTTTAAAACTCGCTTATAATTAAACCGCATTCGATAGTCCTACAGTCTATGAAAGAAATTAAGACCCCCCGTTAACGTTCATATTCTTCGACATAATGTTGTACTGCTGAATAAACTGGCGCTGCTCACCGCCAAGTACGACCTCCTTATTTGTTGCTGTTTGATACGCTATGGCCGGCATGTTCCAAATCATCTCACGGCACAAAACAATTAACCACTGTCGGTCAGTAATCCTATGCCATACGAGAGCCTGTAACAGAAGGCCAACAGAAACATAAGAAAGTGTCTAAAGATGAAACCAGCGGTTTGGAAAAACCAGGGCGCAGTGCAATTATATATATATATAAGCGGTGTTGTATTAGAAGGTGAACAGTGCTTACTGACTTCCCGCGCAGTTGTCAATGGGCATTATGCTATTTAAATTTTGTGAATACACTGTGTCAGTCTATCACAACGGCATATTTCGGTCTAATTCCATGCCGAAGAAGGACGCATGTTGACGTTTCTCTTGTGTTGTGTTACGCAGTCGTGTGTATGGGGAGGAATCGCGATGGCCCAAAGCCCCGCCGAGGAATGCCAAAAATGTCTCAAGCAATGCAATGTATACAACGTTCACTCTGAATCTGATGGAGACAAAGATGCAATGAAACAAAAGGTATCTCAAGTTGCGAAATGGGCATAAATTATTATTACCATGTAGAGGAACATGTTTGTCCGGGTAGGCAAGAATGTGTCTGACAGGTTCCCTATTAGGAATAGTTTGAAACAAGGAGACGCTCTATCACCAATGCTTTTTAACTTTGCTTTAGAGTACGCCATTAGGAGGGTTCAGGTAAACAGGGATGGCTTGAAACTAAATGGTACACATCAGCTGCTGGCTT
>Ga0123353_10014457_pt1 | contig 11380 bp, 9 predicted proteins | sample TergutLab28metaG_3_FD_92763 | JGI IMG/M metagenome (GOLD analysis project Ga0123353, IMG submission 92763) | Labiotermes labralis P3 segment gut microbial communities from Petit-Saut dam, French Guiana - Lab288 P3 | ecosystem: Host-associated > Arthropoda: Insects > Digestive system > Gut ... | reverse complement strand
TGTAACGGGATCACTTTACCTTTACCTTATATATATATATATATATATATATATATATATATATGTGTGTGTGTGTGTATGTGTATATATATATATGTGTGTGTGTGTATGTATATATATATATATATATACATATTATATATGTGGGTGTGTGTGTATTTTTTGCACGTATGGTGACATTGTAGCAATGTCGTTATGACCGTCCTGTTATTAAAAGGACACAGACCATCGACCACCAAGTTTTCCACCCTCTCAAAAAATTTCAGTTCACTAAATAATATTATTATTTTTGCGCCGAAATTATTTTAGATTGAATGGAATAACTCGCAAAACATGGAAAAATTCGATTTACGGGATCATGAAGATTAACCCTCGTTATAAGATCCATGAGAAAAGTCGCTACTAAACTCTGGGTCATGCGGGAGTATTTCAATTCATGTACAGTACGTTCTATCTTCATTTCATGAATTCGTTAAACTTAACATCTATATACCGATTCTTGAATTTAAATTTACTTCTGACTCCTGGGGTCCCAAGACTAAGAATGTGTCTAGTATGGGTGGATGGTGACTCAAAACATCTGACAAAAATTCCTGTAATTAAAGACACCACTAAGAAACACTCAACAGAGTTAATTTCACACTTTCGCAACGTGTGTCATTACAATTCATATTAATATTATGATCGCAATTATATACGATTCTTTCAAGTTGTTCCCTCCCTCCAGGTTTATCGAGCAGAAGGTCGTAGTTTTTTAGTCCAATAAATAACAAGAATCCGTCATGAGCTGAAAAGACAAAGAGATATAGATCTTACTTTTTTATGAGATTACGCACGTAATCTTGCAAAACTATGAAAATGTAAACAGTGATTAAACGTTAACACTTTTGTTTCATTTTGTATTCACTTTAATTATTTTACTATGATTTCTGTATAGCTATACATGTACTTTAACAGTTACGTAATCTAACCTGACTGTCAGTGATATTGCTACGGTAATGCGTTACGATTTTGATGTACGTCAGTAGCCGGCGTGTTAACTAATCATCATATTTTTATCCGATTATGTCTGAGTTGTGAACAGGAAGTCAGTGGGGTTTAAGAATGGAAAGAAAGAAGACTGCTTAACGTTTTGGCGCCGAAATTATTTTTTTAAATCTTAGCACATCCTGTATATAAAAATGTGCACATCCTGTATATAAAATGTGAATAATACAGGAACCAAATACGTTATAATTATGAAACAAACTGAATTTTGAAGAGAAAAAAACGGAGAGTATATACTAATGTTTAAATTATTCAGTACCTCTATTTGTTGAATAAATATATAAAATGCAACTTTAGAGGTTAGCGGTGCGGTACGACCACTATAGTTGACATTAGGCGTCAAAAGGTTAATATACATAACCTTGGAAGTTGTAGTCTGCAAACGGGTTTTCAGGTTTTCGCAAAAGTGAAGTTTCTGGGCTACAACGCCCCGTCGCCGGTAATCACTTCCCGACCTTTCGAGATAACATATCGGTCACCTTTTCAAATATATGGGCGTTCCGACCTCTGAAGATGAGATCAGTACGTTGTCTCGTAGTGTCAGCAAGTGATTGCTCAGTGTTGCGGTGTCATCTTCTGAGAACGGATGTATGTTTTGTGCACGATTTACAGTTACTGAAAGATATTGACTTTTGCACACCAAGTTTTAAGATTTTCACGTAGCTGTATATAGACTATGCACTACCACAGAATTGAATAGGCACCGTGCAGCCCTTGAGCAAGTTTTGCACTGCAGGATTTCACTACCAAACTGTCTCTGTGCTCGACATGGTGGCACAGGAGGGAGTGGAAGTATAGCTCCAACCAATTTTAACCTCGACACAAAATGGGATTATTGATGAGCTTCACGCTGAAACCCCTTTACACAGGGAAATGAATTGAACAGGTGGCAGGATGGGCCTCGGACTTTTTATGGACGCTTTCAAGAGGAGAAAAAGTAGATTCTTACCACTGAACTGTTTCGCATTCTTAAAAATATAGACGAACTGAGGACAGCGATAAACGTTAAAATGTATACAGTGTACAAAAGGTGAAAAACCTTCCTCAAATTGAGAAATGCTTTATTTCAGTTTCATATATATATATATATATAGAGAGAGAGAGAGAGAGAGAGAGAAATGTGTCGTGGTTACATTGTAGTACTATATACATTTCTGTTTGCTTGTACCATCATTCTAGAAGCCTACAAAATATCTACATCCTAATTCCACATGTAGATACTGGAAGATTTTCGTTAAATAAATGCAGTAATCCTGTCAGTAATTAAAGGGTTAGAAAACTACTAGCCTTCTATGTTTTGGTTTGTGCGGTGACCTGTTCAGTGTGTTATGACTATGTGTGCACTCTCGATGTAAGTTTTGTAAAAGATAACTTGGCTTACGAGAGCCATCATCAGTGCAGAGAAGTGTGGTCCCTGCGGCAGTAAACTTAGCTCTTTCAAATTGATACAGTTTTTCAGCATCATTCTGAAGACATATGACTGTCTAGTATCAGACGTCATCCTATAGAATCCAAAGTAGGCCTACTATTGTTTTGTCTCAGTCGATATTGATCAATTCCGACGTTTTAATTAAACCTGTCTTCTGTTTCTAAGGTACTTGTTTCTGTGCAGAATACTATATATCATACAAAATGTATTAAATGAGAACTACCCTCCTCTTGAAGAAGGGAGAAATAGGTTGTTCCTGAAAGGTCAGTCAAAAATTGCCACTACTCGCTGCGTATTAACCCAAAAGAGCGCAGTTCTCATCTATTTCGCGGCGGAAGCCTGATATCAAGCACAGAATTTAATGACTGTATCAGTCGACCTTATTCATATTCCACTTGTGGAGTATGTTTTGTGTATTTTGAATTTTCCAGAATTTTTGGGGGGGTTGGGGGGGGGTTGGGGGGGGGGTTGGTGGGGGGGGGGGGTAGGGTTTGACGTTAGAAATAAAAGACCAGATAATGAGTTGTAGGAAATTTGTTTTCAGTTTTCTCTTAGCTTTGTCTGTTCACGTTTTTTCTTGTTCTGTGGAAAGCTCGGAACTTCTGTCAGCTTTTGAAAGGAGAAGATGCGGAAAATGGTTCTTTGATTTGTATAAATTTTGCTTGCATTTTGTAACAGTCTGCATATCAGATATGAAAACAGAAGGCCTTCTGTCTAAGCTCAATCTTCAGTGTTCTATTATTCATGGACTTTTAATTACCAGTTGTCTTGTGTTCTACAAATTGAATATTCTTCACCACGCATTTTCTCTTGTAGTCAATGATTCGTTGTTCCCCCTACCTACTCCTATTTTAGCTAAAACGGTTCAGTTAGTTTAGATTTCTTGTTGGGTGGAATTTACGTCTGTCTTATTGATACGACAAGTTTCGTATGACAGCACTGAAAGACGTATGCAAATGGGCTAAAACTGTATCTGATTTTGGGAGCTCCATGTTCCAATATCGACCTGGAGACTGGTTAACATGGCTGGGGTTCTTACTTGTTTATGGGAAATACCAAGAGACAAAAGGTAGCATATCACCTACAGCTAAGGCACGACCACTCTGTTTGATATTCTATCCATTTCTTTGTTCACTTATCATTCAGGGTTTGTTTCTTTAATGTCAACGAGAAATGATGTGAAATTGTTTTAGGAAACCCGCAAAATGATCTCAGAAAAAAACTACGAGATTAAAATAATTTAAAATACCATCAATTTTGTGAAATACAAAAGAACTATAATAATGAATTGATGCAACATATTTGCGGAATGGACAGATAAGTTTCTAGTATGCATTTACGAATTATCAACCACCAGGCTAAAGGAACTCAAGATACCCATTCAAGAGAATTCTCGATTGCTATATTGAAAGTAGAAGCGGCCATGTGTTCAAAGTCCTCTAAAGCATGACAGTGCTCATGTTGTTGATGATGATGATGAACATCATCATCATCATCATCATATAGTTTATTTGGAGGCGAACTTAGTAGATCAGATTCGGTAAGCCTGCTGTCGAAAGTTGGTTAATGTACTGGAAAAAATAACAAAGAAAGCAGAAGTGTCCTCATTTATGGTTCTATCCCAACGTTTGTCCGGTGCAGCTGAGGAGCACTATGGAAACTACAGACAGGGTAGTAGATATCAAAGTCCACATTTACAAGTCAGAAGCGTCACTGATTTTTCTGTTTATCATTCGACATCAGTGGGTGCGAATAAAACACTCCGTTATATACCTTAAATACTATAACTATAATGTTCTTCTAACCTCATCTATTTAAGGCATCTTTGACTAAATTAAGTGAAACAAAGGTCTGTGAAAACATTTTGCAAAGAGTCTCGTATTCCTGACACGATTTGGGCCCTGCAAGCCACTGATTGTGTTTATGTAATTGTAATTAATAGCTTATATATTAAAGGCAACGTCACCTGAACTAAATTCAGAGAGACTGCAGGGTAATGTTACTACCGTAAGATTGTGCGCCTTGTTGCAATTGTTCTGTCGTCTACTTGCTCTGGAACACAACAGAAGGAGACCTAGTCTATTTGCCGTACGGTTTTGAATCATGCAAACCGCCTCAAGAGACAAAACAAAGAACTGATACTGAACTGAAGAGTAAAGGTGAGAGTGATCTCAGTGTCTGCCCTTCACACTAAGTTTCATGAACATAAATGTATTGGTTGAGTACTATAAACCATAAACAGTAACATTCAATCAGTGTAGTTTTCTCCAAAATCCTATTTCTTGCTTGTGTTTATGAAAATAAACTAGGCCTAAGGTAATATAAGTATTACTGAAATATTATTTTCGGTGTATAAATTAGGCCAAAAAAGGGCATTCAGTTAGTGCTAGTTATGTCAACAAACGATATTTTCTCAAATCCAATTTCGTATTTTTTACGATATGATATTGTAATCTTTAAACGCAATTTTATATAAACAACAGAAGTAGGTAAGTAAAATAATGCACTTCTGTTTGCATAGTTACTTTCGTTTGTTGCTTTTATCGCTTGCTTGCATTCCTGTTAAGCCCTCTGTGACTCGTATGAACGGTTGATCTATTCTGAAACCCGGACGGTAAATTTACAACCGACAAAGCGAAATAAATCCAAAGCATTATTCAGTAACATTTTAGAGTTTTGTATGGCTACCAACACTTGCAAAAACATGCGCGCCGTCCTGATAAAATTCTCCCCCCACCCCTAAGGAAAATTAATAATGTGCAGCAAGTTTCTAGGTAAAAAATTTATTGTTTATAATATGTTATAATGTTTGATAGACAATTTCTGTTTGTGTTTGTCATTCTCTCATGATCTTGCACTGTACATGTCACATTTACTAATTTCAAATCACGTGTTATTTTTATTGGAAATTTATGTCTAATACGGCGGCGGATTTCAAATTTATACGCACAGTGGAAGCCGCTTGGAACGTTCCCCGTTTTGAGTGCTACATGTTTAGTGTTTTTTGTTCAGTGCACCGCCCAATATAAGATTTCATGTATAAAATCTATTCAACCAGTTTCCTGAATATTCAACAACTTATGTTGATTCTTTTTATTAATAAATGTTTAATAGTATAAGGTTAATTAAAAAAGATTCACAGCTCTGAAAACTTCTCGTAGGTTCTGAGAAAGTTTATATTGTAACTATAGTATCCCGCTTGTCACAGTGCAGGAACTGTTCTCAGACAAGTGAACCAGATCCGATTTGATTTGATTTGATACGATCCAGTTAGCATACTGGCTTTCTCAGAGATAGAAAAAACCAATGAATTCGATGGGATAAAAGTGGTATGACGATACATGTGGGACTGGCATGACTTAGACAGTCTGACAAATTAATTCACATCAGAAATACTTTTACTTGAATTAAATCTTTTAACTGGACATATCAAAGTAACTGTCCCCTTGCCCTGAGTGAAGTAAATTAAACCGGAATATTCGTAAATCAGAGTAACGAACGGACTTGTGTTTACAATGGAAACAACACACACAACAGAGTTACAATAATTGGAATGGCACGCAAAGGTTAATCGCCTGTAGGAGAAACCATACAAGTGAAGGGGGTACTGCAGCTGGAGGGAGGGTCGCCCCTGTGTTGTGAATGTACAGGAATGAGGGGGTGTGATTGGTGTAGATAAACAGGACGGGTAACCTTTGAATCAAACAAAACGTTTTGAGATTGGAATCCATTTTGTGTGGTAGCTTAGTGGTTGGTAGTGTTTGTAGATATAAGCCGGAGGGCTTTCCCACAGACTTTGCATATATTGCGGGAATTAAAGTGGAATATAACAATGGTTGTTGCGAAATATAATGTAGAAGGGCCTACGTATAAAGCTACCTGTGGTTTAGCGCTGTGTAGGAGTTTGGTGCTAGGGAGATAGCGTTAGAACGAAGTCCGTGGGAGATAATTCAGTGAAATATATGACTGGAAGCCTTGGCGGCTACTATATTAAATGACGTCTTCTGATGCTATCACCCATGTGGAGACTGATTTTGGAGTCTCCAAATGATAATGGAGACAAATACGACTTACCTGATGCGTTCGATGGATGACATTAAAAAGAAACTTCATTATTACCTATATTTTTAAATATACAGATGGCTGTTGTTAACTTAGGTTAGTTTAGGTTAGGTTAGCGTAGGTTACGTAGTATCGAGAAATAGGTCGATTTTGAAGACTGAAGTAAAAAGGGTATTGGGGGGGGGGTGTGGTGGGGAAGCTTTTGAACGTCATTTGAATTACTGTCCAGAAATCTGCCTCAAAAGGATGAGTAAAACACCGAGAACCCTTATCGAGGATAGTTGATGGAGAGACCTGGAATAGAAACGGTGACATCCCGAAAATCTGTCAGAAGCATTAACTTTTGAAATATCTGTTACATAGTGCGGAATGGTACGATACCCTTTCCTGTTTAAAGCTTACATGGCATAGCTTTATCTGTCAGAATCAAATCGTTTACTAGGGCAACGAAATTTTTACTGCATTTTTGCCATGCTAGGAAATTCGTACAAGTGTTCAGAATATTGCTAAATCGGATAAATATAGCCCTAGGAAATGGTAAACTCCAAGCTGAGGTAGCTGCACATAGTTTTAAGCCTTCTTGTACTGGCCTTTAACCCTTTCACTTGTTATCAAGTACTGTTTCTTCCTGTCGATGAAGGCACCATGATTCTATGGAACGTCGGGAACCAGTCACACAGTGACACAGCCTTACAGCCTAGAATATTTTAACTTCTAACACGTGCTGGTTGAAAACTACTTCTGTGATGGTCTCTAACGCCATGTTGTTTCGTGGAGAACGAGTTACGAGAGGCAACGTTCATCTCGCTCCATCTTCTGTGCCCCATCATCATTATCCCTGTAAGCGTCATGGACCTTTCCTTTTTCTGAAACTACTCCCTTTGTAACCCATCAACCCCTCATCCTGGTTGGACGGTAACATGTCCTAAATCCCCCTCCTCAGCTTTTGGTAGACATTATACAACCCATACCCAAACCCATACCCTCCCCTATAAACCAGTTTAGGAATGAAATGTATAAACGAAGTACGACTTGCAGTATGGAGCACGATGCAGTACGTTACAGTAGACTGAAGCAGAGTGAGGCGCGGACGACAGTGTTGTTGGCGTGTGAAAAGTGTGTGCTTGATATTTGGTTTTATAAACCTCAGTGTTTTGCTGCCGCCAGTAAATCTGCCTTAATTGTAACTAAGGTACTGAATGTTCTGGGGTATTTTTTTTAAATTTAATTTACGTTAGAAAAAGGTAAATTTGTGTTCGTGTTACAGTGTAAATACAACAACAGCTGTAGGGAAGAGAAACACCTGCAAATATCGGTATGATATTTGCAGGTGATATAATATTTGCTTGAAAATCTTACTCTTTCCGGTTATATTCCTATATATTGTGTGTGGAACTTTCTGTTTCGTGCGTCATGAAACGTAGTGACGAGTGGTAATAGCGGTGACGATATTGTATTTCATTTAACAACTGATCCTTATTGTTTATGAAGCTAATGAAGTGTTTCATACCGTAATCGGACGAGCAGAATAGTAAGAGAACTGTTACACTGCGCGGTCAAATACATCAATATTATCGGCGTGGAAAATCAACAAAACATCATGTTAGAAGTAAGTTCTAACAGTTGTTGGGTACGGACTAATAGTGAGTTGTTTTTTAACGTTTTCTGTTTTGTAAATGTTTTTTCACTATTACAGGAAGGGTTGCATTCAGGGTTAATTGTTTTAGCTGTTGATGAATTACTGGCACCTGTATATTTACTCCCTGTTCCATCCGTGTCTCCCATCTTTTTTTTAAATCTTCGAGGATGCTGAACAGAGTGTCTTGTACAATTGTTGAAGTCCTGAAATTGCAATATCTGGAAATAATTTTAAAGATAATATAGGCTTAAATTAGTTTACTTGCCGGTTGCCGGTCAGTGTGTTTTGAAATTGATATTGTCTTTGAATGTTAAAACATTCGGTCAATATTTTGTTATTTTTATATTTATCAAACCTGCACCGAAAATTATAATTCTTTAAAATTTTATTTTGTGTTTGCTAGTAATCTTTCGTTTACATTACTTTTATTAGGTCACAGACAAAATATTGATTAACGTAGGCAAATGTGTGCAATTATAGCCAGTTTACTTTCCCTAATTAATCTGGCACACTCTTTGCCGTGAATTTACGTTGCTGATATTCCAACTTCGAATACCACTTGCTGTATCATGACTTCTTTTTATTTTTAGTTATAGCAGGCGAATGTCTCCTTAAGATTGTACCGTAAGATGCAATTAAATCTGTCTGAACTTTCTATTTAAGTGTTTTTTACAGCTTCCGCTTATAGTCCTGTTCTCTGCAATTAGCATGGCTTAATTTTCAGACTAAAAATTGTTTATTTTTCTGAATAATGTGATATATATACACATATATATACACATTTACATATATATACGCATACACACACACGTGTGTGTGTGCGTGCGTGCGTGCGCCTGCGTGTGTGGGCGTGTTTATTTTTATGATGTATGTCTGATACATATTGCGCTGTCTGGGTTTGCGCGGAAGGGAATGTAAACTCTGAGAGGTTAGGAAATAAATTTGGTCAGATGGCTGTATTTCGTGTTTTACAACCTTTAGTACTGTCGGTGAAAAAGAGTCTCCGAGGAACATTGTGCCTTCATTATCAAGGTTTCTAGAATAAATAAAAAAAACACACAGAATTTAATTATTTTTACGTACTTATTAATCCTCGCCTCTCCAAAAATACATATTCAGTGCAGTTTCTGCAATTAAAGTAAGGCAGACCGATTTGATTACCTCACCGCTTGCTGTGCTAGGTTATTTCAAGACACTATTATTGACAGGAGATTTTTAAGTGGTCAAGTGGAAATCTTAACATGATCGTGATTTTGAATATTAAACTATGGTCGATGTGAAGAAGACGAAAATGTTGCGCTTCTGGGTTTTACAATTCGATGTATATTTTGAAGTCCCCATTTCGCATTCGCCTAAAGACGCGACGAAGCTAAAATCTGGGAGTTGGGTTAAGTCTTACAATTTTCCAAATTAAACGATTAGTCTAAATTCTATCATATTTTAACATTGTTTTATTAGAAAACAATTTTCCCTTAATTTCTTTATAACTAACAGAATGAACTTTTTTTTTTTGGTTTTGTATTAACCTACCAACCATTTGCTTTATCAAAACAGTGACTATTCGGAAAGGAGTGTAACTCGAATTACTTTTCAAGAAAATATTACTTGACACTGAACAACTTTCCTTAAACTTACCACAACACGGCTGCCGTTTCCACTGCCACAGCTGACCTCACTAAAATATGTAGACTATTTTCAGGAATCTTATCTTGTTTCCTGATGAATATTTTATTGGAGTGCATTACCTCCGAAACCTTTCGCACAATATGTATCGTATTGTTCTGTCCTTCAAATAAATATGACTTTCTTTCCCACATTTAAGCTATTCGTTGATTGAATGAGAAATTAGTTTAATTATCTAATTTATTCAACACCATTAATTCTGTAAGACGTGTGAAATCTATATATTAAAAAAAAATCTTCTCTCGGATTTACGAAACAAATTTGTTGACGACATTATAATGATATTGATTATTCATTAAAGTTACGTAAAGAACCAATAAAACGCTGGTTCAGCTACTGTATTTTGCCTTGTCTTGAAATAAATTAGAATAATGATAACAGAATATATTATTATGCCGAAACATTTTAATTAAAACGGCGGTATAGAGACAAAAATAGATAAACAAGATTCATCGTCTGGTGTTGTACAGGAAGCTCTGAATAGAATAAACTGACACCATATATTCAAGTTTGGAGGACATACAATAATATCAAATGAAATTTGAAGGAAAGTTTTACAGAATCATGTTCGTAGCATTTCATTCGGGTGCGCTCGCACTCTCTTTTGAACACACACACACACACACACACACACACACAATCACACACAGGAGCATTAACCACAAGGATTACAGTCATTTTCGTCTTTAATTTCTTTCCAATAGCCTACAATTTGCAGACGACTCTTGACAACAATAAATTGCACTATAAATGCTGTTCATGTTCTTTCAAAGCACCTCCTTCAAATCTACCAGTTGTGCAAAACAGAAATCTCATTATTTCTTTCTACTCTTCATATCTCGCCGTTCAGGGTGGCATCTCGCCCCCCTGTCCCATTTTTTATTATAGATCTGTATACTGCATAAAATACACGCCGTCTTCACCCCATGCAGCCCTACCAGTATATAAATGCATTTCGTTCCCTTTCCTATATCTCGCCAGTCTACATTCCTTTATTCCCATTCTTGTTACGAAATACTTCTCTCTCCGTTTCCGCCCTGTGCTAGTGTTGCCCGCAACATCCTTCACACAACTTTGACGTTTCGCTAAAGGAAAAAGGACATACGTTTCAGAGTTATGTAACTAAATTTTAGAGTCATCTACTATTACTTTAGTAGCTACACACAACAAAATAAATTATTATATCTGTAGTACCGGATGTTAGATCTATAATTTTCAGGTTCTTATGTGCTTCTTCCGAATAATCCCCGTTATCTTTATAAGATTTCTGAACTGTTTACTGAGCAATAGATGCTAAACAACATCGAATTTTTGGATAATAAACAATAAGCTGGAACGAAAGTTGGAGGAAGAGGATGTGATGTAACTTACAGTGGAGATAACTGAAGAGTAAAAAACCAACTAAATGCCAATTTTATTCTGTTGTATTTCTTATAGGCTCAGCATGTTTCGGGCACTATTATGTCCATCATCAGGAGCTCGCGACTATGATGTTGGTTACGATATTGGTCTTATCATTC
>Ga0123353_10014455_pt1 | contig 11381 bp, 10 predicted proteins | sample TergutLab28metaG_3_FD_92763 | JGI IMG/M metagenome (GOLD analysis project Ga0123353, IMG submission 92763) | Labiotermes labralis P3 segment gut microbial communities from Petit-Saut dam, French Guiana - Lab288 P3 | ecosystem: Host-associated > Arthropoda: Insects > Digestive system > Gut ... | reverse complement strand
TTATATAATATACTCATCGCGTTGACGATCGCGTACGTCAACGCGATAAGCAGAGGTTTGATTGAGCGTACCGGCGCGTTTGAAAAATCAGCGCCGCCGGAGCAAGCCCCGGCGGCGTATGGTAATCGGTTAAATTTACTCAGCCTCTACGCTATCGCCGGAAATGCCCGCGTCGTCGGAGTAAACCACCATGTCGCCGCTGCCGCCGACATCATCAAGGTCGCCCTCCATGGGGTCGAGCAGGGCGCGGATGGAAAGGCTCACGCGCTTCGCGTCAACGTCGATGCCGACGATCTTCGCCTGCACCGTCTGGTCGATCTTCAACTCGTCCTGGGGCTTCTCGATGCGCCTGTCGGCTATCTGGCTGATGTGGATAAGACCCTCCACGCCGGGAACGATGGTGGCGAAAGCACCGAAGGTGGTCATGCTGACCACGGTGACCTCCACGACCGCGCCGATCTCGTATTCGCGCACGAACTTGTTCCAGGGGCTGTCGTCCTCCTTGCGGTAGCCAAGGGAGATGCGCTTGCGGGCGGGGTCAAGGTTCTTGATATAGACCTCGACCTCCTGGCCGACGCTGAGGATGTCGGCGGGGTTGGATACCCGCGTCCAGGAAAGCTCGGTGATGTGCACAAGGCCGTCTATGCCGCCTAAATCGACGAAAGCGCCGAAGCTGGTGAGTGAACGCACGCGGCCCACATAGACGTCGCCCTCCTTGGCCTCCGCCCAGAACTTCGCGGCGCGCTCCTTGCGTGTCACGGTGTTGCCCTCGCGGATTGAGCCGACGACCTTCTTGAAGCGGCGGTCGCCCGTGGCCTCTAAAATCTTGAATTTAACGTCCTTGCCAAGCAGGTCGTCAAGGGGGTCGCCCCGGCGCTCAGTGGCCTGGGAGGCGGGAACGAATACCCGGATGCCGCTGACGTAAATCAGCACGCCGCCCTTGACAACCTCGGAAACCGTGCCCTCAAGCACGCTCTTGCTCTCCAGGGCGTCGGTGATGACCTTCCAGCCCGCCACGGAGTCGTACCTGCGCTTGGAGCACATGATGGTGCCCTCGTTGTCGTCGGTCTTCATAATGATAAGGTTCATTACGTCGCCGATGCTTACGTCGCGCATGTGGTCGGCGGAGCGGTTGGAGCTGTACTCATCGGCGGGGACGTAGCCGGCCTGCTTGCGGCCGACCAGGTCCACCTGGATCTCGCTGGGGGTGACTCCGGTGACGATGCCCTCAACGGTCTTGCTGGTCATGCTCTGGTTCTCCAAAGAAACCTCCAGGGCCTCCTCGAAGCCCATCTCGTCCGTGATCTCCCGGCGGGGCTTGACTTCCTCTGCGGGCTCCTCCGCGGGTGCTTCGGTGACCTCAGCCGCGGGTTCTTCTTCCGCGGGGGCTTCCGCCGGGCTGTTGGGGACATCTGCCCCTGCATCGGCCGCGACGGGCTCATCGGCAACAGGCTCGGGGACCGCCGCCGTATCTTGCGGAGCAGCCTCCTCTGCGGTCACTGCCGGCTCTGGCTCCTGCTCCGCGAAAATGTTCGTGTTCATGGTTTCGTCTGACATGGTTGAAACAACCTCCTCAATGATGGACGCGGGTGTGCTCGCCCCCGCCGTGACCCCGATACGCCCCTCCCGCGGAAGGGGAAGGCCACTCAGCTGTGCCGCCCGCTCTATGCAAAAAACGGGGCAGTACGGCTCGCACACTGCCGCAAGCTGTCGGGTATTGGCGCTTTCGCTCCCGCCTATGACTACCATGGCGGCACAGCCCTGCGCCAAATCCTCAGCCTCTCGCTGTCTTTCCAGCGTTGCGTTACATATTGTATCAAATATTTTCGCGTTTGTCGAGTGTTTTTCTAAAAAAAGCTTACATTTTAACCAACTTTTTTCATTTGCGGTAGTTTGCTGGACAAAAACGCCCCTATTTTTGGTTAAATTTACCTTCTCCGAGAGGATTTCCCGCAGCTCGGCCTCGCTTGAGTACACCCGAGCCTCGCCCCCGCAATGGCCGAGTATGCCCCGTACCTCCGGGTGGTTCCTGTCGCCCAGGAGGAACAGGGGCGTGCCGCCCCGCGTTTCCCGTTTAACTATGCTGTGTATCTTCGCCACGAAGGGGCAGGTTGCGTCGGCGACGGTTATGCCGCGCTCCGCAAGTGCCTCCCTGACCTCCGGCGAGACCCCGTGGGCGCGGATGAGCACCGTGTCGCCGGGCCGTGCCTCCTCCGGGCTGCCGATGACCTCCGCGCCGCGCTTTCGCAGGGCTTCCACGGCCTGGGGGTTGTGGATGAGCGCGCCTAGGGTGCGCAGCCGCGTGCCCTCCGCTAAGAGGGCCTCGGCCAGGTCAACCGCCCGGCGCACGCCGTAGCAGAAGCCGGCGGATTTTGCTAATATTATTTGCATGGAGATGTCCTTAATTTACTTGAATTATTTCGGCCTTTTTCTTTATTTCACGGTATACAACTATGTACCCAACCACGTCCAGCACGGGTAACAGCTGTAAAAACCCATGGAGAACCAATTGTTCAGCGGAAAGCCTTTTGTTTTTGTACTGCATGTAAAGTCCGGTAATCGCGTAAATTGAGCCCGGGAGAATCAGGCAATAGGTGATGCCCATCGCGATTGCGACAACTACGACAATAAACATAATTATTGCAAGAGAAAGAAACGCCCAGAGAGCAAAATTCAAAATGAAAAACGGTATTAGGGCAAGCTTGATTATCAGCGTAAGACGGTTAAACTCAAACTGCTTTTGCGGGTCTCCGGCAATATTTTTGAATTCAAGTAGTAGGCATATAAGCGCGAACAGCCACATCGCAACAGCCAATATGCCGGAAATCAAGAGGCACCGTTCGGATAAATGAGACCAGTGAGAATACGCCTGATACTCCAGCTCATCAAATGAATTATAAACAGGCCCCATCCCCCAAAACTCATTAAAAACAAGCGCTGCCTGAACCGCGTAAAGGCTGGCAATATATCCGATGATTGCGATTTTTAGCTTTTTCATGGTTTTCTCCTTTGGGTGTTGGTTTATTTTCGCAGGGCGTTGCAGTGCAACGCCCCTACACGACGGAATCTTCTGCTTTTTCGGCGATAAAATTTACTATCACGCCTGTGTAGGGGCGTAGCATTGCTACGCCCTGTAGCTCATCTTGCCTATACGCCCCGTAGCTCATCTTGCCGCCGCGCCCGCCTGATACTCATCCCGCAGCACCGCCCAGAGCTTTGTGATCTCCCCCATAATCTGCACAGTCGCCTGCCTGCGCCCCTGCGCCTTGCCGTCGCCGAAATCAATCTCGCCGTTGGGTATCAGCCGGCCTATGCGCAGGGTGAGGGGAGCGCCGAAGGGCCTGTCCGCCGGGCAGTACAGCGCGCAGGGCAGCACGGGCGCGCCTGTTTCGAAGGCCAGCTTCGCGGTGCCGGTGCGCGGTTCCTGCGGCGGGCCGCCGGGGTGCCGCGTGCCCTCGGGAAAGATGCCCACGGCATGGCCGTTGCGAAGCAGGAGCAGGGAATACTCCAGCGCCCTGCGCGCGCCGATCCCCCGCCTGACCGGAAATCCCCCCGCGCCTATGATGATCCGAGCGGCGACGGGGTTTTTGAACAGCTCGTACTTGGCCATGAAGTGTATCTCCCGCCTGCCGAGGGCCGCCAGCATCATCGGCACGGGGTCGCTGGAGTGGATGTGGTTGCAGGCGGCGATGAACGCGCCCTCTGCGGGGATGTTCTCCTCGCCGATGATGGTCAGGGGCTTGTAGAGCCTCGGGATCACCTTCGGCGCAAGCCTTGCCAGGCGGCGCAGCAGCACCGGCTTGTGGATTTGGGTGTAATCGAAGGGTTTCATGTCTGCCTCCTTTAGAATGCGCTATTTTGCCGCCCTTACAATCTCCAGCAGCTTATCCAGCACCTGCTGGAAATCAAGGCCGGTGGTGTCCAGTAATACGCTGTCGTCGGCGGGCTTCAGGGGCGCGGTGTCCCGGGAGGAATCCCTGGTGTCGCGCTCCAGCATGGCATCAAGCACCTCCTCAAGCCGGGCGGAGGGGTCCTTCTCCAGAAGCTCCACCCAGCGGCGGCGGACGCGTTCCTCCGCCGAGGCCGTCAGGAATATCTTAACCTGAGCCTCCGGCAATATCACCGTGCCGATGTCGCGGCCGTCCATTACGACGTCGTTCTTGGCGGCCAGGCCGCGCTGCAAATCCAGCAAAAAGCCGCGCACGGCGGGATGCACCGACACCTTCGACGACGCGCTTGAGGCCTCCGGCGCGCGTATGGCCTCGCTTACGTCCTCGCCGTTGAGAAGCACGCGCTGCAAGCCGTCAATAAAGCGCAATTGCAAATCAATCTCCGGCAGCAGGGGCGTGACGGCGGCCGCGTCCGAGGGGTCGGCGCCCCGGCGCAGGGCAAAGAGCCCCACCGCCCGGTACAGCGCTCCGGTGTCGGCGTAAATGCAGCCGAGCTGTTTTGCGGCGGCCTTGGCGATGGTGCTTTTTCCCGCTCCGGCGGGGCCGTCTATGGCGATGTTGAGAGGCATGTTCATACTCCGTTTCATGTGATGCTGGTATTTTAACTCAACGGGCCGAAAAAAGCAAATCTTGTCGCTCAGATCTATTCTGGCTCAAGCTTGAGCTAGCAAGTATAGTATATGAAATTTAAGCATAATCCCCGTGCGCTTTAGTGTCTTTTCCGTCTGTCCGCGACAAAAACGCCGTAAAGGCATATGCCTTTACTCGCGGAGCCGCAGAGAGGCAGGTAAATTAATCTTACCTTACGCAGTGGCAGCGAGTCAAGGGCCGTTATTCATATTTGCTTATAAACCGCAGATAATTCCCGCTCAAAATCCCCTCGCGCTCGCTGTCGCTCAGGGGCAGCAGGCTGATATATTCAAGCTCTTTCCTCGCCCGCCACATGGGGTAGTCCGTGCCGAAAAACACCCGCTCCGCGCCGAAGGTGTCTATCAGGAGCTTCGCGAAGCGTGGCTTGATGGCGTACATGCTGGAGCTGGTGTCGATGTAAACGCCCAGCTCCGCGAGTTCAAGGGCGCTGGAGCCCCACTCGCTCCAGCCGCCGAAATGCGCCGCGATGATGTCCAGCTTCGGGAAGGCCCGGGCGACGTTCGCGATACGGGCGGGCTTGGTGTAGGGCGTGCGGTAGTCGCCGCTGTGGAGCAGCACCGGCAGACGGCCCTCCAGACACTCATAGATCTTCATGGCGGCGGGGGAGTCAATCATAAATTTCTGGAAATCCCCGTGGAGCTTGACCCCGCAGAGCCCCAGCGAGATAATCTCCTCCGCCAGCGCGGGGATATTTTCGCAAGAAGGGTGCAGCGTGCCGTAGCCCCGGAAGCGGCCTCCGCTTTGCCGCACGGCCTCCGCGATAAAGCGGTTCACTGAGCGCACCTGGCCGGGCACCGTCGCGACGGAGCACACCACGAATTTGTCGATGCCCGCAGCAAGGCCGGTCTCCAGCAGATTGGCGGCGGAGCCATCGTAGCCCATGGGCATTTCGTAGAACTCGCCGACCGTCCGGGAGGCCTTATGGGCGATTTTGTCGGGGTATATATGGGTGTGGGTGTCGATTATCATTATCTTCGCCTTTCTTTTAAACAGAGGTTTTTAGATTTGACATTTCATACAAAGTAATGTAGAATATCATGTCGAGTCATAGCCATACGGCAGACAGCCTGATCAGGCATCAGGAACGAGTCGTTGGGAGATAATACCATCATATCACAATTCATCGAGCATGTCAATAGTAAAGGAGCAACCCATGAACTACAAAATCCACGTAGCCTACGGCTTCCACGTCAACTGCTACCACTCCTACAGGGGTGACACCAACGACGAGCTGGGCTTCGGCGGCGACATCCGCATCATCCGCAAAATCATCGAAATCCTCAACGACCTCAACGCCCGCGGCATCCCCGTCAAGGGCACCTGGGATTTCGAGAACGCCTACTCCCTGGAGGACATCCTGCCCAGGCACGCCCCGGACATCATCGAGGGCGTGAAAAAGCGCGTGGAGGAGCGAGGCGACGAGAACATCATCATGGGCTACAACAACGGCGCGCTCTCCGCCATGGACGCACAGGAGTTCGATGCCTCCATCCAGCTGGCCATGACCAACGCCAAGGGCTCAGGTTTGATAGACCTTTTCGGCAAGTGCGAAAAAATCGTCCGGCCCCAGGAGGTCATGTTTACGCCCTCACAGGTATTCGACTACAAGCGCAACGGCATCGAGGCTGTCTGCCTGTATTACTCCTGCGTGCCCTTCGATGCCTTCCGCACCATCATTCCCCAGCTGATCGGCGGCAGGGAATACAATCCCGTCACCTACAGCTATAAGGGCGAAAGCCTGACCATTTTGCCCACCTATAGCAACGCCGACGTGATGGACGCGGGCTGCCTTAGAGCGTGGGTGAAAAAATTACGCGAAAAACAGCTGCAAGGTGAAATCAACACCGACGTGCTGCTGTTCATCAATATGGATGCGGACGCTATACTCTGGGAGCCCATAAAGCTGCCCTTCCCCCTGAGCAAAATAGCCAACACCCAGGGCATAAAGGGCCTAGCCGAGGAGGTCGCCGACCTGCCCTACGTGGTTTTCGACACCCCCGGCAACTACCTGAAAACCCACAAGCCCCTGGCGGAGATAAGCTTCGGGCACGACACGGCCGACGGCAGCTTCACGGGCTACGCCTCTTGGTCGGAAAAGCCCTTCAACCGGCAGATTTTCACGCGGATTGAAAGAGCAAGGGCAATAGCGGGAGTCAGGAAGGAGGAGGCAGGAGAGAGGGAGCTTTCCCCCGGCTTTGACGAGCGCGTATTATTGCTCTCAACCACCCACTTCGGCCTTGCCTCTCCCGTGCTGAACATCGACCGGGAACGCAGGGCGCTGGCACTCTCCCGAGAAATGCTGCAAAAGGAGCTTGACGGGAGGGAAAAGGTCAAGGCGCTGACCCTGGTGCGCTCCGAGCCCGCCAGGCTTTTCACAGCGCAGCTGTCCTTTAAGCCCGGCTTCCTGCCTGAAATCGGCAGGCTGAATATTAAAGCGAGGGGCCTGGCGGACTTCGGCGCGCTGGCGACCTCCAACCACCCGGACGGCTCAGTGGCTGGGGCGTTCCTCGTCTGCAAGACGAAAACCAAGACCGCGCGGCTGGAAATCAAGCTTGAGGTAAGCGATAAAATCGCGGCACCCGCCCTGCCGGAAAAGCCGGAGGTCAGCAGCCGGAGCTGGTGTATCAAATTCTGCGGGCACGGCGAGATACTCAGCGTTACGCATAATGGGAAGAAGCTCGGCGGCAAGGGCTTTTTGCAATCCGGCCTGACCTACAACGGCAGGCGCATACCCTTCGCAGGCAAGCGCGTTGAGGCCCTCCCCTGCGCGGGAAGCCTGAGCGGTCTGCGCCTTGCGGGCAATATCAATATCGCGGAAGCGGAGACTCAGGGGCGGTTTGCCTATGATTTCTGCGCCCTGCCCGGCGTGGACGCGGTGTTCGTCCTGACGGATGTGCAGTACCCCTACACCCCGGAGACCCACGCCATCTCCACCCATTCATCCGCCCTGGGCCGCAAGAGCGACAACCGCTGGCAGGAGGTCATGCCCTTCCAATTAACGCCGGACGGCGGGAATTTAAGCGTCATAAAGCGCAACTTCGCCGGTGACGTGAGCTCCTACCCCGTTTCCTCCTTCCGGGAAAGCGTGCCGGAAAACACGGAGCTCGACTCCTTCAACCACCAGCTGACGGCGGGCTTCGCCGGCCTGAGCGACGGCGAGGGCGGCTTCCTGCTCTGCAACGCCCGGCAGACGCTGGGCTCCATGGCCCACTGCCCCATGCGCCTGCGCCGGAGGGACGGCGCGGACACGGTTTCCCTCAACCCCATGGGCACCTATTACGGCAGGCAGCGGGTGCACCCGTCCCAGTCCGGCGGCGCGCTGATGGATGCCTACTCCCTGGTCACGCCCCAGTCGAACTCCCTGGCACCGGCCTATAACGGCGCGCGGGAGCTCGGAGCTTTCGCCCTGTTCGGCTTCTCCGGCGCTGAGCCTGACTCTGACACCTTAGCCGAGGCCTGCGCCTTCGCCGACGGCGCTGTCCTGCTGGAGCCCGATGGCTCCCCCGTCACCCTGCCCGGCGCACAGGAGGACAACGTGAGCTTCAGGGCGGTCAGGCTGGACGATACCTCGGCGAAAAACCTGAAGCCCGTGGTGGTTTCCGGTGCCATGCCGAAAAGCCCCCTCAAGGTGGCGGGGATTGCCCTGCGTGCCTTCGGGAATATCCTTAAGCGGCAGCTTGGGGCGAAATGACACTGTAGGGCGCGATGCCCCCGGCGCGCGTTCTCCAATACGATCGCAACCCAAAGCGGTGCGCCAAGGGCGTCGCACCCTACAATCGGGCACAAGGAGGTGAAAAATGCTCCAGCAGCTTGAGCAAATGCGGAAAAGGGCCGTCCTGTATTACCTGTTGCTGATTCCGGCCGTACTGCTCTCCGTCATCCTGATTTTTCTCATTGCTCCCTTGGGGGTGCTGTGCCTCATCGCGGGCGTTTCGGTTCTCTTGAGCCTGGGCTCCAAGGCCCACAAAAAATATGTCCGCGCCTTCAAAAAGCTCATCGTGGAGGACAGCTTCCAAAAAAGCTTCGATAAGGTCAGATATGTCCCCGGGCGCGGCCTGAGCAGGAAGGTCATAGAGGAGACCGGGATGATTTACACGGGCAACAGGTATTCAAGCGACGACTACGTAAGCGGGAGCTATAAGGGCGTGTCCTTCGTCCGCTCGGACGTGTGCATCCAGAACGTTCAGCGCACGGGAAAGACCACGGTCACCGTTACGTATTTTAACGGCAAATGGATGATTTTCGACTTCAACAAGCGCTTCGTCAACGATTTGCAGGTGCTGGAACGCGGCTTTCGGTATTCCCGCAAGACTGGCGGCCTTTTCAGCGGCAAGCCCCGTATGCACAAGCTGGAGACCGAGGATGCCGCCTTCAACAGGGCTTTTCGCGTCAACGCCGTCAGCGACCACGAGGCGTTTTACATCCTCACCCCGCACTTTATGGAAAGCCTCCGGCGTATCAGCGCGAAAATAAACGGCGAGCTGCTGCTTTGCTTCATCGACAGCTACCTGCACATCGCGGTAAACACGGGCAGCAACGCACTGGAGGCACCCATGTTTACCAAAATCAATCCCGACACGGCATTCGGCTCCACCCGCAGGGAGATCGCCCTTATCAGGCATTTGGTTGACGAGCTGAAGCTCAACAACAATATCTTTAAGGGCTAATGACTATGTGTAAGGCGCGGTTTCCCAGACGCGCCTGTGAAAAACAAAATGCCTGTGGGGATTTTTACGCGGTGCGTCAGGGATGCCGCACCCTACAATCAGTAAAGAAAGGAACTATCATCATGCCATTCATCATCATTGCCATCTTTTTAGCCGTAGCCGTCCTTATCTGGTGGATTGCCGCGTCGAATAAATTCCGCCGCATCTCCGTTAAAATCGCCGAGGCGGAGTCGGGCATAGATGTGGCCCTGACCAAGCGCTTCGATGTCCTGACAAAGCAGCTGGACGCGGCGAAGGCCTACGCCGGCTACGAAAAAAGCACCCTGCTCGACATCGTGGGGCTCCGCTCGGGCATGTCCATAGCCGAGCGCTCCCAGGCGAACAAGTCCATGGACGAGGCGGCAAAGCAGATAAGCCTCCTGGCGGAGTCCTATCCCGCCCTGGGCTCAAATGAAAATTTCAGGCAGTGCCAGCTCGCCGTGACGGACGTGGAGGAGCATTTGCAGGCGGCAAGGCGGGTCTATAACAGCAACGTTTCGGCCTTTAACCAGGCAATAGCGGTTTTTCCCGGCAGCGTCGTGGCCGGCGCAATGAAGCTTTCCGCAAGGCCGTTTTTCGAGGCCGGGGAAGCTAAGCGGCAGGATGTCACACTCAGGTTCTAGTCCGGCAGCTCCAGCCCATACGCTTTCGCGCCCCAGGAGGTTGCCCAGCGCTCTATGGGGTTTTGGTCGTATGCGGCCCGGCGCTCGTCGGGGGGCCAAGTGCCCGAGGCCAGCTCCCCGGCGTAATCGCGTATGAATTTCTGGTACCATATCTCTGACGAAATGCCGACCACGGCAACATAAAGCGGCCCCATGAGGATGTTTTGCAGGCCGTGTCCCGCCTCGTGGTAGGGGGTGTAATATTCGGCGTTCTCCCCCAGGAAGAAGAAAGGCCCCAGATTATTGCTGCCCTGCTCGCGTACGTTCTCGAAATAAATGCTGCCCTTGAAATATTTCGGCTTCAGCCCGTCTTTCAGACATTGCAGCGCCTTGACTCCCCCGGCGACGCTTGCGATCAGCCCCCATGTGCAGGAGAGCGCCCAGTATCCCGCCACGCCCAGCGTGCCCCAGGCCTGATTAGCCTCCGGGCCGTCAATAACGGCGCGGTCGTAATACTCCGCGTCCGTGATGGGAGTCTCCACCTTCTCGGCGCTTAAGGCCAGAAGCGAAAGCTCCGTCAGTGTAAGCGCCGCCAGCAGCGCCAGCGCGGCGCATATTATTTTTATCAATAATTTCTTTCTCATGAAACGCACCATGTGCGAGAGAGGTCGCGCACCAACAAGGGATGAAAATCACGCATACCTTTCCCGCGTCTGTCCTTTCATTTTTTTCAAACTAATCTCCTTACGGGTACTTGCTTTCGCTGCTCATTATATCAAACGGCACTGCGTTTTGCAAGAAAAACGGCTCTCATTTCACGTCGTCAGCCGCCTGAGCAGTCCCTCAAAGCTCAGGCCGTACAGGGGGTTCACGCCGGATTCATAGGTATTGCGCACGGCCAGCGCGGTAAAATCCACCGCCCGCGCCATGGCCTCAGGCAGGGTGCCGCCCGAAACCAGAACTCCGGTCAGCACCGAGGCGAACACGTCGCCGCCGCCGCAGTAGGCCCCCGGCGTTTTTTCGGCGTAGCTGAAATGTATTGTGCCCGCTCCGTCGATACACGCAGCCCCAAGCTTATCCCCATCCTCAACGCCGGTCAGCACCGCCGCCCCCGCGCCGAGCCCCCGAAGGCCGCGCAGTATGTCCTCAGCCGGCGGCATACCGCCATATGGCAAGCCGAGCAATAAGGCCGCCTCCGTGAGGTTGGGTACAATAACGTCTGCCATGGCGCAGAGGGAGCGCATCTCCTGCACGAAAGCGGCATCAAAGCCGGGGTAGAGCCCGCCGTTGTCGGCCATGGCCGGATCGCAGACGAAAAGCGCGGCCTCCCGGCGAAACGCGTCCACGAAGCTTTTAACAAATTCTATCTGCCGGATGCCGCCCAGAAAGCCGGAGTATACTGCGTCAAACTCCAATTTCAGATCACGGTAATGGGACAATGCCTCAGGCAGGTATTCCGTAAGCTCGCGGCG
>Ga0123353_10014454_pt1 | contig 11381 bp, 11 predicted proteins | sample TergutLab28metaG_3_FD_92763 | JGI IMG/M metagenome (GOLD analysis project Ga0123353, IMG submission 92763) | Labiotermes labralis P3 segment gut microbial communities from Petit-Saut dam, French Guiana - Lab288 P3 | ecosystem: Host-associated > Arthropoda: Insects > Digestive system > Gut ... | reverse complement strand
TTCCTCGTATTCCACCGGTTCGCGGGCGCGTATGGTGTCCATCATTCCGACAACATCTACGCGGAATACGATAATCAACAGCACGATAAGCCCGAATATAAATAATATCCCCGCTCCGATGCCGCTGAACAGCGTTCTGAACAGCACAGCTAAAAGACCGCTGATTACACCGTAATTATCCTCCCAAAGAGCCGAAAACACTCCCCAGTCCAGCCTTGGCAGATCGCCCAGCCATAGGGCGAGCAAGCCGCCCAGCCATACGGGAGTGAGCAGTACGCACCACGCGCGCAAGCTGACCGGGCGCCCGCGATGAAACAACAATATGAACGCGGCAACTATGAGCGCGACTGGCGTGACAAACGCGCCGAATCCAATAAAACGTCTCAGGAGACCTGTGAACAGGTTGAGAAACAGCGCCTCTACGCCGACCAGCCCCAAAAAGCAGAATATCGCCAAAAGCGCACAGGTAAGCGCTCCAACTTCGCGGCGTATCGGCACTCGTTTGGAGATTGTTTTTTTCGTGGTTGATGGTTTTTTCGCGGTTTTAGTTGGCATTTGTACAGGTTCCTTGTAAGTATTTTATTTATCGCATATCGAAGTTACACCAGTAACAAGAACATCCAGAGTGACATTTGCTAGAAACACCGTAATGGTGTTGGTTTATCAGGTTTAAGTAGTACTAAAACTACCAATACGATGGGTGGTATTATTAGTGCCAACACGAACGACAACATGATACTATCTAGTAGAATAAATAAGATAAACCACAATACTAGAAAGAATATGAAATACACTGCATCCACCTTTGTTTCTCATAATATTTATATTTTTTATCTAATACATTGGAGAAATAGCACATACTCTATTCCCCTTCTTGGAGGGGTGCCGCCGAAGGCGGCGGGATGATTACACACGCGGGACGATACAGACACAAAAACATATTGACAACAAAAAAAACATATGTTATTATTAAAGCAGAAAGGGCGGCACCTAAACGGTCTTCGCCTTAGATATTAGTTATATATAAGTAACCGCTATCCTTGACTCGGGGCGGTTACTTTGTTTTTAATGCACGAATGACACTTGCCAGCGCTTGAAGCAACTTGCGAAGTTCAACTATGTATTCCATTGTGCATCCCCCCTTTCGGGAGGCAAAGACCGCCGACACCGCCCTGCGTTTGTCACATATGTCAAACACCTGCTGCAAAAATAATATCACAGGACATATTCTGTGTCAATGTTTTCGTATTTTCTCCTACTCCACTATCAAACTCGCCAGCATTGTAGCGATGCCCACGAGCAGGCAGTAGTACGCAAATATTCTAAATGACCCCTTTTTGACCAGCAGTCTGATAAAGCATAGTGCGAAATACCCTGTTACGGCAGCGACCACCATGCCCGCGAGATATATCGGCAAAACTGTCCAGTCAAATTCATTTGCAAAAGCATCGCCGACCTTGAACACGGTTGCCCCTAAGATGGCAGGAACGGACATCAAAAATGATAGTTTGACTGCAAATTTGCGGTCAAATCCGCGAAACAACCCCGTCGATATTGTCAGTCCTGAGCGGGAAAGTCCGGGTATTAGCGCGATACCCTGCATAAGACCGACATATAGCACATCCCACAATGTTGCAGACTTCTCATCTTTGTTCCCTTTTGGCAGCTTATCCGAGAGCCACAAGAGCGCGCCGGTCGCTATCAGGGCAATCCCTATAAACAATGGCTGGCCGGAGAGTGTCTCGACTATATCGGCAAAGAATACGAAAATAAGTAAGGGCAATGTCGCTACTATGACCAGTAATAGCAGTCTTCGTGCGGGAGGTACTCTGACCGAGCGATAAGACTTCGGGTTAAAGAACCTGAAAAATTCTAAAAACATACTCTTTATATCAGTCCAAAAGAATAAGCATACGGCAATAAGCGTTGCTAAATGCAACAAGACTTCAAACAGCATATTGCTGCTCACGTCCTCCATGCCAAAGAAATTTTGGAATATCGCTAAGTGCCCCGAACTGGACACAGGTAAAAATTCCGTCAGCCCCTGTATCAGTCCCAAAAGTATAGCAAACCAGATTGACATGTGCCTACCTCCCCATTATCCGTCGACTATCCCTTTTGATGTTAAGACATTTCCAACGGTTTTGAGTATAATCTTTATATCTTTAGTAAAGCTAATGTCCTTTACATATTCGCCATCGTAACGCGCTTTCTCCGTTATCGGCAGTTCATCGCGCCCCATGACTTGCGCAAGCCCCGTAAGTCCCGGGCGCAAATCATTTGCGCTGTATTTATCACGCTCGGCGATAAGGTCGTCCTGATTCCACAGCGCCGGTCTGGGTCCTACGACACTCATATCCCCGCGCAGGATATTCCAAAGCTGCGGCAGTTCATCTATGCTGGAGCGGCGCATAAACGCCCCGAGCTTTGTTATATGATTCCCGCCTGTCATCAGGTGTGTGGGCACGTCTTTCGGCGTGTCGGAACGCATCGTGCGGAATTTATAGAGCCAAAATACAGTCTTATCCTTGCCGATACGGCGTTGTTTGAAAAAAACTCTACCGGGACTGTCCAGTTTTATCGCAACAAACACGAACGGCGCGAATGGCGTTAGAATAACAAGCCCTATGAATGATAAGATTACATCCAGTAATCGTTTAATTATTTTATACGTCTTATTCATTATATTTGAATTTATGCCTTCCCATGCGGAAACTTTCGGCAAGCCCGCACATTACAAAGAACAGCGGCGCCACTATCGGGGTGCTTATGCCAAAGAACGCCTGAACGAGATACGCGCCGCACGACGCGACAATCGCCATCACCATAGGGTTATCCCAAACCTTACGCATCGCTAGCACGGAGAGCGAGCCGATGAACAGCAGGAATGCCCCCAGTCCGAAGAATCCGTGACATATCAGTATCTGTAAAAATTCGTTGTGTGCCTTGTCAAACGAGGTCTGCGTTATCGAGCTCAGGTATTCCTGATGCTCGTAGACGGCAAACGCAAATGTATCGGGACCGGTTCCAAGCAGCGGGTAATTAAAGACAACCGTGGCCGTTACTTTCCAAATGACGGCGCGGCCCGAGCCGAACATGTCTTCAAAATTGCCGCGCATCGTCTCGTATGCTTGCCAAACTATATTCTCAAAATCGCCGGAAAAGCGCGGCCCCATTATCTGGACACCTGCAACTGCGATTATCAGTATGGCCGCTGTTACTGCAAGTGCCGCAATTCGTTTCGGCGCCTTTATCCACTTCGGCAGGAAGTGAAGCCCCAGCCCTATCGCAAAGCATAAGACCGCGCCCAAAACATACGCGCTCCTATACCAGCCCGCGCCCCAGTAGAAAGTCTGCTCTATGCCCGTCTGATAGAAATGATCGCGGGCAGCGTATACCGGGGGATGGATTATCATAAGCAGGCAGCCCAATGAGATTGCGTAAAACATTCTCGACATCGCCAGTTTATCAGTTATATTCAACGCAAACAGTAATGTTATGCCCGCCAGAACGCCCAGCTTGCCGCCGTCAGCACCGGCTGTGATCATCAGTCCGAATGTGAGAGCAGTCGCTGCCAGATAGAGAAAACGTATTTTTTTATCAGATCTCATATAGAGCGCGAGGAAGAAACAGACAACAATTGACACATAAGGACTGACAATATTAACATTACCCAACGTTGTCCTGAATGTCGCGTAAAGGTAATTGAACGGGTGTATGCCTACCACTGTTGGCGCGTCAAGCCCGTATGGGTAGAGATCGAAGACATCCCAGCCCATGAACTGGAGCATACCGATCAGCGACACGACACTCGCTGAAACGGCGAATATTGCCCAGTCGCGTTCTCTGTTTTTGTACATACGCGATACGGCAAAGTAGAGCAGAACATATATGGTTATGGTTATAATACCGTCATAACGCCCCCCAGGCTCGGGTACGCCGGTCATAAAATGTGAAAAGTTTGACACACCGAAAGCATAGTCCGGCAGCGGCGAAAAGACTGCAGAGAGAACCACGAACAGCCAGTACGCTATGACCCCCCAATCGGGAAGGCTGAATATTTTAAGCGGGGGTGTAGATCCTTTTAACTTTACCAACCCGGCAAACGTCATAACGATAAGCGCGAAGATAACAAATCCAATAAGCGAGGTGAGCCACAGATAATGCGCTTTGTGACCTGTGAGGCCAATATACTTCTGCGCGTGCAGATAGAGCGGGAATACCGCGAGTATATTCAATAATAGCAGCTCCGCCCAGTATGAGTATATTCTTTCGCGCATTGACAGCGCTTCACGCTCTAGGTCATCCTTTGACTTCTTTTTTTGTTTTGCCAAATGATACACTCCTTTTGTATGAGTACATATATCTCCCCCTAAAGGGGTATTGCCGCAGCGAAGAGGATTGCGTGCATTATCCTAATAAATATGTCAGCTCCTGCTTGATTTGTTCCGGCGACAAGGCTTCATCGAAGAGTATACTCCGCATAAGCATATTATCAATAACGCGCAGAACCAGAACCGCGAATATAGGGTCTCCTGCAACTTTCTCTATGGCGGCGCGTTCTGATCGCAATCTGTTTTCCTCCCATGCCGAAAGCCTTTTATTAACTGATTCATAGCCGTCGACACCCAGTTGTATCTTCATAGCTATTCTAAACACGCGCTTTTCGTCCGGGGTGAGCATCTGTCTCTGCATGACCGCAAAGTAATAGCGGTCGATGAGCGGTATACCCTCGGGTAACTGTTCATCGATCTGCGCGGTAATGTGTTCATAGATGTCGCAAACCGCAGTTTCAAATAGGTCTTCTTTATTTTTGAAATAGTAATATAAAGTGGGCAGCGAACAGTTGGCAAGCTTCGCTATATCGCGAATGCCCGCCTTATAGAACCCCTTTTCATCAAAAACTTCCAGTGCCGCGCTGACTATCTTCTCTCTCATTCGTTCACCTACTAATATCTAGTGTCTAAACTGCCGGACTTATTATAAGCCCTTCTTCACCGCGTGTAATCCGACAGTTATCCAACTGCTGTGAAATTATCTGTTGTTCCGGTCCGATCACCACTCTGACGCCCGGGTATATCGCCATTCTGGCGACTATCGTGCCATAGCCTTCCTCCGCGAGTTTAATCTTTATATCCTCTAACTCGGCTTTAAGTGATCTGAGCTTTTCGCTGCTATTACGGTACGAGTGCTCCGAGCGGGTCAGTAGGTCACGCTTATCCGAGGCAAGCCTGTTTTGCTGTTCATACTGCTTAAGCAACCGTATGATACGTTCAATATCCGCAATGCTTTTGACACATGCGGCTTCTTCTTTCTGTATCTCCCGTGAACGAGCTACGAGTTGGGGGTCGCTCCCTACCTCAATGATCGTGGGAATGGGGTTGTTTCTGCCGCCGATATGGTTGCAATCTATAAGTTTTTTCGCAATGACACGCCCTCCCATTATAATAGACCGGTGCCCGATAAGCCTGAAGACATCGCCGGTTTGGACTTCAGCTTGCATTACGAACTCTGATTCGATAAAGTCATGTGCCTGTACGCGCCCCGCCTGTATATACTTTGCTCTGATGCTACCGCCGGCGGTTATCTCGCCCTTGTTCATACCGTGGAAGCCTTCGCTTATAAGGACATTGCCTCCGGCGATTATGTATCCACCCTCGACACAGCCCCTAATTTCGACATTGCCGCCCGCTTTTACAGTATAGCCTGTCATCACATCGCCGTTGACAATGATGTTGCCGACAAAGTCTATATTACCTGTAGCCGTGGATACGTCGGAATCAACCGTAAATGTCTCCATTACGTTCAGTTTGCGATCCGCGTGATCGCACTGACCATTTATCGCCGCGTGAAGAAACAGACCGTGTTCGGAGATATATGTGTTTTTGCCGACGGGCAGTGGGATTTCCTTACCAGCCTGCGCTTTAATTACTTTTCCTAAGACGGTTTGACCGTCGACGCCCGGCTCCGGCAGTATCTTCTCAACTAAAAGCTGGTCTTTGAATACGTTTTCGACAAGCCCGAGGTCTTTATAGTCTACCGTGCCGTCCTCCCTCTCACGGGGCGCAATATCTTTTGATATTTTGACATGGTAGACGATCGAACCGTCCTTGCCCTTTATCGGGGGCGTACCCTCGGCAACAAGCACGTCGCGGTCATAAAGCGGCTGTTCACTAAGCCGGTTCACCGTCAGTGTGCGTATTCCATAAACGATTTGAGCGTTTCTAATAAGCTCTTGCATCTCAGCTAAGGTGAGTGGATTACCGTTGTGCTGCGGCATAGTCATATTGATATAGGCACGCATACTATCGGGAGAAACAGATACTTTGCCGGTGCTGTTTATTGGTTCCGGTTTTTGCTGTTCTTCCGGGTTTTCGTCGTTGTTTTGTTTAAGAATTTCGTCAGCAGCGTCTAAAGCGGAATCAACCATACCCCGTCTCCCCCTCTCTAGAATTGTTGATTACCGTTAGATATATCTGCGCTCTAGTTTTTCTGTTGTGCCAGCCGCTGTGTGTCTAACGCGATGACCAGTTCCTCGTTAGTAGGTATGACCAGCGTTTTTACACGTGCACCCGGCGCCGAAATATCTATTTCGCCGCACGCCGGAGTGTTTTTCGCCGCATCAACCTCAACCCCCAGAAATTCCAGACCCTCGACTATCAGCGAACGTACAACGGCGTTGTTCTCGCCGACCCCCGCCGTAAACACGAGTGCATCTATCCCCCCCATGCCGGATGCCAGCGCGCCGATATTCTTCTTAACGTTATGGGCAAATATATCAAGCGCAAGTTTTGCGCGTTCGTCGCCGTTATTATAAGCATCGTCGAGGTCGCGGAAATCCGACGATACGCCGGAAACCCCCAGAACACCCGATTTTTTATTAAGTATATTTGTAACTTCTTTCACAGTCATATTACGGCGTGTGCATATATATTCGATGATCGCAGGATCGATGCTGCCCGAACGCGTACCCATGGGAACGCCCTCCAGCGGCGTAAGCCCCATTGTACTATCGGCCGAGCGTCCGCCGTCTACTGCGCAGAGTGATGAGCCGTTGCCGAGATGGCAAGCAACTATCTTAACTTCTTTAATTGATTTATTAAGCATCTCTGCGGCGCGCTCGGAAACAAATCGGTGCGATGTGCCATGGAACCCATAGCGGCGCACCTTATCCTCGGCATAGTATTCATATGGCAGAGCGTATATATACGCCTTAGGCGGCATGGTCTGATGAAACGCAGTGTCAAATACCGCTGCCTGCGGCACATCGCCCATTACGGCGGAACAAGCGCGGATACCTACGAGATTAGGTGGGTTATGCAGCGGTGCAAGCGGCACACAAGCCTCAATTGCCGCCAAAACATTATCTGTAATAAGCGCTGATTCGGAAAATTCCTCGCCGCCGTGCACAACACGGTGCCCGACCGCGCCTATTTCACTCATTTCCTTTATAACACCGTATTCCGCATCGGTCAGCAGCTCGATGAGAGCCTTTACGGCGGCGGCGTGATCGTCAAGCTTAACATTCGCGTCATACGTCTTTCCCTTGCCGGAATACCTGATATGCCCGTCGATGCCGATACGCTCACAGATCCCCTTTGCTACCACACTCCTGTCATTCATTTCAAAAAGCTGATATTTAAGTGATGAACTGCCCGCGTTGATGACTAAAATATTCATTGAAAATCTCCTTTTCGACATCTTCAGTTTTAACATAGGTATTGTACACTATATCCCGTAAAAAATCAATAAATTCTTTTATAAGAATTTCCGCGCAGCAAAACGGCGCGATGCAGACATCACGCCCCTACGGTTTTTATAAACATAACAATATCCTCAGATATCGTATAATCCTAACAATATCATTATAAATCAACAGAGGGTAATATGGCAAGCGGGAAATGACGGCGCGTCGGAGTCGCCGCGACCTACATAACATTTTCAAGCAGCCGCCAGAAATTCAGCCCAATCGTCCGTTCGTCAAGGTGTTTAAACAGCTTCGGCATATCTTCAACGCCGTTTATGCCTTGGGGCAGCTGTTCTATGCCGTCGAAATCCGTTCCAATCCCCACACACTCGCATCCACCGACGTTTTTTATATGCTCGACATGACGCACCACTGTGTCTAAAGTATCTCCTCCCAAAAACACGGGATAAAGGCATACACCGATAACGCCGCCGCGCTCCGCGGCCGCGCGTATCTGTTCATCTGTAAGATTGCGTCTATGGGGACTTAGCTCATATGCAGCCGTGTGAGAGACGATCGGCGGTTTCTTGCAAACTTTTAGCGCATCAAAAAAACCCATGGGCGATATGTGTGCTAAATCGACCGGCATATTGAGCTCCTCCATGCGCTCGATGACCTGAGCGCCGAATGGTGTCAGCCCGAGTTCGGGCGTGTCCGCGCCGCCGGACAACGCGTTCGGGTTATTCCACGTCAATCCTAGTGAGCGCACCCCCCGGCTGTACAGATAGTCAAGGCGCTTGAGATCGCCCTCCAGACAGTCGCCGCCCTCAACGGTGCGCAGTATGCGCCAGTTCGGGTTGACTTCGGTCAATGCGGCTTCAAAGCCGTCCATTTTATCAAGCATGCACTTAACGGCTTCAAAGTCTGGCGAAAAAGCGGCCATGAACTGTACGCCGCTTTCAGATACACGCGTCAGACGGCCGACGTCAAGTTGAGGCAGCCAATCCGGAGGCACGGGAGCGAAACCCCCGTCCGGCGACGGGCAAAGCGGTTCAATTGAATCACAGTGTGCGTCAATATATAACATAAAAATCACCTCTTTGAATTATATGAAAATAACTCCGGGGTATTCTCCCCGGAGTTATTTTGCACCCTTATCCCTTAACTTTTACTATCTCACGCATACATGAAGAACATATGTTGTTTCCCTTAAATACTGTCAACCCCTTAACCTCTTTACAGAACACGCAAGAATGACCGACTTTGCGGAGAATAATGGCGTTATTCTCGGTAAATATCTCTAAATCGGTCTTCTCCTCAATCTCCATCGAGCGGCGGAGTTCAATGGGCAGCACGACGCGCCCTAACTCATCGACCTTGCGGGTAATACCTGTGGATCTCATGCGCTATACCTCCTTAAATTCTTCCATAAAATTAAGTATAGCACTAATTTTTTGTTTGTCAATAATTCTCATTAAAATATAATTTTTGTAAATTTTTGTTATTATTTGTTCTTATCTGTAATTCTTACTAGTATGTAATATTTTCCCATGCTCGTCCGTATATTGAAAAATGGGGGTGGTACTTTTGATGTCTTTTGTTTGGGTAATAATGGCCGCGATTGCTATTCTTTTTGCGCTTTATACAGGCAGAACGGATCAGCTGACACAGGGTGTGACAGACGGTGCCGGAGCGGCGGTCACGCTCGGCATCTCGCTGTGCGGGATGATATGCCTATGGTGCGGGGTAATGGAGGTTATGAAGCGCGCGGGTCTTTCTGAAAAACTGTCGCGGCTTTTGCGTCCTGTTCTGTCCATGCTATTTCCCTTAGCAGACAGAACGGCAATGGACGCGCTGGCGGCAAATGTGTCCGCAAACCTTTTGGGGTTGGGCAACGCCGCCACGCCTATGGGGCTTATAGCGGCAAAACGCCTGCAGGAACTCTCGGGCCGGGGCAGATCGGCCAGCGACGCGTTTGCGCTTTTGGTTGTGATAAACACAGCCTCACTCCAGCTCATTCCCGTGACAATTGCCACGCTGCGCGCGTCTAACGGCGCGGCTTCTCCTTTTGATATTCTGCCGCATGTATGGGTCGCGTCGGCGGCAAGCATGGCGGTCGCGATAACCGCCGCGCGGCTTTTCGCGCGGCTTTTTTCAGCGGAAGGAAGATTACGATGATACTGGCATTGACGGTTCCCGTGATTCTGCTCTCCGTCACTGCATATGGGTTGTATAAGGGCGTGGACGTGTTCGGCGCGCTTATAGCGGGCGCGAAAGACGGATTAAAGGTCATATACGGCATTGTGCCGGCGCTTATAGTGCTATTAGCGGCGATAAGTATGCTGCGCGCGTCGGGGGCTTTGGACATTGCGACAGAGGCATTAAGACCCCTTTGCGCTAAAATCGGCATACCGCCCGAATGTGTACCGCTGTTAATAATCCGCCCTTTCAGCGGCAGCGGAGCGTTGGCGGTCGGTGCGGATATAATCATGCGCTATGGCGTTGATTCGGTCATTGGGCGCACCGCGGCGGTTATGCTGGGATCGACAGAGACGACGTTTTACGTGTTGGGGCTGTATTGCGGGGCCGCGGGCGTATCAAAAAGCCGGTATATACTACCGGCGGCGGTTCTCTCAGATATTACGGGGTTTGTTGCAGCGGCATTAGTCGTTGGGTGGGGCAGGTGACCTGCCCCCCTGCCGGTCAAAGGCGTCTGCGGACGCAGGACGAGACAGGGTGCCCGGCCTTATCATCGCCCGGCTAAATATCGCATTTTTGTAGGGGCGCACTGTGTGCGCCCGCGGGCGACCAAAGGCCGCCCCTACAACCGCGTTTCAATAAGCTGAATCCCTATGTTGTTTTTCCACCTCAAACCGCGTCTCATTGAGTGCTTCGTTCAATTCATCATACCGATAATCTGTGCGCATTACCAGTCTTCCTTTATGATCAAAGACCACTTGAACCGTTTTAGCCGCTATGCCCGATTCCATCCCCTCCGTAATTATGAGGGACGCGCCGCTTTCCGCGAGAAACTCAAATATTTCCGCATAGCCGTCGCCCGTGCCATTGGTGCTGTTTCCGCGCTGACCTAACCGCGCCAACACATGGGCCGGAAATTCGTGCGCGGTGTCAAACACCTCAAACGCAAAGAACATGCCATCATCATAAAATCGAATCCGCAGCTCTTTTTCTTCCGTGCCGGTTTTATCCAGTTCTTTAACGGCGTTGCTCAACAGATTTCCCGCAAGCCGTATAAGTTTAAATGGAGATACCTTTTTTATTTGTCCCCATGTCGTCGCGTTGTTTTGCGCGGACGCGAAATAACCTTTGTCCTCACAGGCTTTTATTACTTGCACGATTCGCGTTTTCAGCGGAATCCACTCCTCCGGCAGTATAAAACCGCGGAACTCCCCTACCAAGTCGTCTAACGCAAACTCCTCAGCCATCTCCGTGCTCAGTTTATCCGCAAGATCAAGATAGCGTTTAATTTCCTGCGCTTGCTCTGCTCGCTCTACTTCCGTCAAGCTCTCGATCTTTGTGACCATCAATGTGTGGAATCCAACTACAGCCGGAACGATCTCCCTGTACTTATGGTGCAGACGCTCTAACGCGCGGCGGTCTTTTTCTAACTTCATGTTTCTTTCCTCCAATTCTTTTCTTTGTTTTTCAGCTTCCAGCCTTTCACTGTATCGCT
>Ga0123353_10014453_pt1 | contig 11381 bp, 5 predicted proteins | sample TergutLab28metaG_3_FD_92763 | JGI IMG/M metagenome (GOLD analysis project Ga0123353, IMG submission 92763) | Labiotermes labralis P3 segment gut microbial communities from Petit-Saut dam, French Guiana - Lab288 P3 | ecosystem: Host-associated > Arthropoda: Insects > Digestive system > Gut ... | reverse complement strand
TACTACTACTACTACTACTACTACTACTACTACTACTACTACTACTACTACTACTACTACTACTGTTGTTATCAACAACAACAACATCGTCATACAAAATAAACCAATTCGTTACTTCCACTGCAGTTTAATATTTGTGTACCCCATCTTTGTCACGACAGCTGTCAATGGGAGAGAGCGATTCGAACTCCGAGGCATTCAGTGAGCCTTCTAGTCTAGTGGACAAGAAAGAAGCGCAGAGCATCCTACCTTCAGGCGGTACTTTAGAGCAAAACCGACAGTCGAGCCCTTCGACAAGTACACAAAAAGATTCACCACAAGAAGAAGAAGAAGAAGAAGAAAATCCTAAGCGTATGTCAATATTTGAGGCGGTATCACGTGGTGACCTCACAACACTCTCTAATTTGCTCACCAACTGCAAGACAGACGTTAACACCATCGACACTAATGGAGATACAGCTCTGCTCCACGCTGTGGCAAGAGTTTTTGACAAGGATGGGTGGGACGCACGTTACTTCCAGTGCATTCATGTTTTGATGAGTTGTGAGAAGATGAAAGTAAACATGCCAAACAGGAATGGTTACACTGCAATAGGACTGGCTGTGCTCCATCGTAATAGGAGTTATATTGAGCGTATTTTGCAGCATCCTTCAGCTAAACGTCTTCACCTTGACTACTACCCAGAACGCAACGAATCTACTATGAGGGAAATTATAATGCAGAAGTACCCAGGCTTAGAGTCACTTCTACCGGCACCTCTAATGGAGAGCTTGGATTCATCTGATCGAGACATAAAACTACTTGCTGCACTTCAGCATGATAAATACGACATTTTTATTGAAAATCTCGATTCAGAAAACCCTAACCCTTCGTATGATGAACCGTACTATTCCTCTCTACTAGAAATTGCTTGCCAGATGAAGAATTGCAAACAGTTTGTCGAACTTCTTCTTGACAGAGGTGCAGATCCGAACATCATGAATCGTGTTACCGGCATGCCTTTGCTACATGCGACAGCACGCAGTGGAAATTTTGAGGTTCTGGAGATATTACTGAAAAGGCAAAATTTAGTATTAGGTCTGAAAGATAATAAAGGGCGGACAATTCTTCATTGGTGGGCTAGGGTATGTGAAAGAAACCAAGGTGATAAGGAGAGATTAGAGAACTGCTTCAAGCGTCTTCTGCAAAGGGGCGTCTGTTGTCAAGTAGGTATTGACTGTAAGGACAAGTGGGGAATTACTCCTCTCTGCACTGCTATTGTATGCAAGAACCGGGACAGGGTAATAATGTTGTTGCGTAACGGTGCTGACGTCACGGCATTTGAATGTTTCGATCCGATACTGCAGTCCTGCAGTACGTCAGTGCTGGAGGACATACTAGACTACTGCTTGGAGAGTAACAACGGACCGGCGAATAGTGAACACTTGATGGTGACTTTGAGATATCGCACCATTGAAAAAATGTTGTTTTTGGCTGAAGTGCCACATCACAAGCACATACTGAGACATCCAGCCTTTTCAGTTTTCTTGAATTTAACATGGAAAAGAACAATGAAATTATTTTTTTCCCTAAATGTGGCTTTCTACGTTATGTTTCTTACATTCTTGAATGCATACATTTTCCATTCCGAATCTGTTGTCACACCAAGTCACAGAAGTGTTGCCAACAACACTAATAGCCTTCTGACTTTTAATGACAGCCTTATGACGTCTGGCATGAAAGATGCAACGTGGTACAATACTTCGCAGGCCTTATGGTATTTCCTTATGATCCTGCTGGTTTTGCTATGTATGAGAGAGGCGTTCCAGCTATTTGTGTATCATTGGAGGTACATAAAGTCGCTGGAGAACTGGCTAGAATTCCTGTTGATTATTGTTACTTTCACATCATGTTCCGGTATATTGGACAGCATCGAGACCAATAGACACCTGTCTGTCATCGCCATCCTGCTGGGGTGGTTTGAGTTGGTACTGCTTTTAGGGCGACTGCCACAGCTCTCCGTTCAAATGGAGATGTTCAAAACAGTCAGTTTGACATTCTTGAGGTTCATGGCGGGATACATCGTCCTCGTGGTGGCATTCGCGTTTAGCTTCTATTTACTTTTCAAAGGAACTGCTGAAGTGGACAATGCTGTCTATTTCGACAATCCCTTCACTTCATTAATGAGAACAATTATCATGTTCGCAGGTGAATTCGATGTTTCCGATCTGCCTTTTGATACTTTGCCAGGTACAAGCCACGTGATATTCTTGCTGTTTGTTTTCTTTGTAGCCATTGTTTTATTGAACCTGTTGAACGGGCTGGCTGTGGGCGATACAGGAAAGGTCAGAGAGGATGCAGAAATTCTGAGTCTTGTGGCAAGAGCAAGATTAATATCAAATGCTTTTGAAGTGTTTGACACTCTCCCACAATTCATGACACGTTCTTTGGAACTGACAGAAGAAATGTTTGTCTTATATCCAAACAGGCCGAATCAGCTTGGGACAACTGAGCTTCGATCTTTACTACGTATTATCACTAAGAAAAGAAAACCGAGTGAAAAAGAGAAATCGATAGAACATCTAGAAAATTGGAGTTTGTTCACAGAGCAACTGTCTACGTTGCAATTACAATATGAAGAGATGAGGAAGATTCTCATGAAGATACTGACGCATCTAGATATACAAGAACCTTAAAGAAGTGGTTTTTATATTTAAAACATCGGCAGTACATATAACGGTTGCTGTCCGTAAAGTAGAACCTTCCCTGTGAGTGTAATATGTTCTGTGAAAACCTCTTCTACACCTACGTATAAGACTCTAAACTGGTAAATGTTAAGACATTCAATCACAGATTTTACCCCTGATGTGTTAATCTTATCCCCAGTTGCCTTTTTTGAATAAACAATCGTCGATCTCCCAAACTCTTTCAAGTTTCAGATAACGAGTCCCAAGTGACAGAAAACATTCTCAGCTGCAAAAGAAGGGTTTCTAAACTCGACAAATTGAAATAAGTAAATAAATTTCCCAAGTAATTAGGTCTTCAGACCAACAGTGCGAAAGTTCTGTTAGGCATTTCTTCCAACACTGAAAATTATTCATATAAGCAAATGTATGCGTGTGTGTTCCCAACCTAATTAAACTGACCAAAGTCTTATAATGAATCGACAACATTTAATACATAAATAGAAATATATCTTTGCAGGAAGTGAAATATCTGTTCTTTGGATAGTTTTGATTTCTTGGTAACGTATTCTAGTTTAATGTAACAGACAGTGTGTAATTCAGTCCAATGTTTCAAAATTTACACTGACTCTAGGCATGGATTTAAAATGAAAAACCAAATATGTAAGAAAAGTAGTGGTTATCAGTTCGCTATTTGAGGAAACAAGAGTTTTGTGTCATTATACCTTCGAATCTAAACAAACACACTAGATTTCTGCAGGCTAAGAAAGTAAATTCCCTACTGTGATGGATGATTCCGCATGCAAACTGCAAGTTAAACGCCTTTCGACAAATGACTAGAAACCCTGCCGCTACAGTTCGGAGAAAGTGAATAAATGAATTCCTTCACACACCTCCATTATTTCTACTCAACTGATGTAAAAGCTGACTCACTACCATAACAGACCTTCACAGTTACTTGGTATGGTCTTCGGAACACGCACAAGTCAACTTTACTGCAAGATCCACAATGAGTTTTAGCAGGACATCTTGTAATGACTTGGCTGAATTTCTGCATAAAAAGACTCAGTTTAGTAATCAGTAAAGTAAAAAGTAAAGTGATCCCGCTACAGGCCCGGTGTGGCCCAGAGGGTGGGTAGAGTTATAGCTCTACTCTTCCATGACCGCGACACTAGAAGGGGGTGAGTGGTCAGCAGCACGCCCCGGCCGCACTTTACCCCCAGGAAAGAACCGGTACCCATTTTACAGGAGGCTGGGTGGGACCCAGGGCCGTTCTGGACGGGCGGAAAATCTCGTCCCCACAGGGATTCGATCCCGGACCGTCCAGCCCGTAGCTCAAGCGCTATAACGACTGAGCTACCCGGCCCACAATCAGTAAAGTACCATAAGTTTAAAACTTCTGAACACTTCATTCCGTTGCTAAAAGAGGTGAAAATTTTAATTCTGGAGCACTCGCGAGTTTTCTGCACTTATGTACCAAACCAACAAATGCACATCGATATATATTTTATCGTATGTTAGTGTTCACCGACATGCTTCTGTAGCTTCTGCAATTATCATCATTGTGTCATATACTAATACAAACAATATATGAACAATTACACAGTATGCGAAATTAAAACCACATAATGTTAGAGTTAATATTCTACCGCTCGTTGTGGCGATAAAATGTAAAATTACGTTACAGTTAAAAACCGATTATCATAATGAGAGCTTGGAATAATAACTGTAACACTGGGTGATTTTAATTATACATTTAGTGCAGTTGCTCATATATTATTTGTGTTATTGTATGGCGCATTGAGGATGGTCGTAGAAGCTACCGAAATATGCCAGTAAATAGTAATATATGATCAAATATATTTGTCGATGAGCATGTGTTGGTTTGTTACATAAATGTAAAATATTCCTTAATGCACAGATACGGAACGTATGAAACTCGTGAGTTTGTTGTAGTGTGGCTCCTCATTAAAATGTCGGGCTAGAGCATCACAGAGTTTATCGTTTCTTTATGCTTCCTGTGTCCTATAGGAAGATGATACATAATATTTGTACGAAACTTGCAAGCCACCGGTTTGTGTTCCGTAGGGCGAACAGAATGGGAATGAATTTTAGTGCCTTTACACGTCGGTCTTCTCTCTCTATCTGTCTCTCCCGCCCTATCTCTCTCTCTCTCTATATATATATGTTTTTGCAGCATTTTTATGGCGATAACAAGTCTTAGGAAGTTAACTGTGTTCGTTTTCGTACGTATCTTTGAATTAAGAACAGATTGAAGTCAGGGAATGCTTGCCATCATTCGGTGCAGAATCTTTTGTCTTCCGTTTTGTTAAACAAAAATTTAAAGATTAAGATATACAGAATTATAATTTTGCCATTTGTTTTGTACGGGTGTGAAACTTGGTCGCTGATATTGGGGGAGGAACGTAGGCTGAGGGTGTTTGAGAATAGGGTGTTGAGGAGAATATTTGGGCCTAAGAAGGATGAGGTAACATGGAGTGGAGAAAAGTATATAATGGGGAACTTTATGATCTGTACTGCTCACCCAATATTGTGTGAGTGATAAAATCTAGAAGAATGAGATGGGCTGGGCATGCGGCGCGTATGAGGGAGGGGAGAGTCGTGTACAGGGTTTTGGCGGGGAAACCTGAGGGAAAGAGACCACTGGGGAGACCCAGGAGCAGATGGGAGGATAATATTAAGATGGATCTTCAGATAGTGGGATGTGGGGGTATGGACTGGATCGAGCTGGCTCTGGATAGGGACAGGTGGCGGGCACTTGTGAACGCGGCAATGAACCTTCGGATTCCATAAAATGCGGGGAATTTCTTGACTAGCTGCAAACCGGTTAGCTTCTTAGAAGGACGCTGATCCATGGGGTAAGTAAGTAAGTAAGTAAGTAAGTAAGTAAGTAAGTAAGTAAGTAAGTAAGTAAGTAAGTAAGTAAGAAAATAAGTAAGTAAGTAAGTTGTAAGTAACTAAGTAAGTAAGTAAATAAGTAAGTAAGTATCCTTAAATTCAAGTTTGAAATATGAACTATTCATTTTATGCAATATTTCTTCAGCGGTCATTTTTGTGTGATCAGAGATTATTAAAATGTCATAGTCATATCCGTTATAAAATATTATGTTCTTATTATCTATCATATGTTCCACTATTACATTTTCTAAGCATTAGTGAAATGTCTTTCCTACCATACAAGAAATGGGGGATACCAAGGCAACACTTTTCAAATGTTTGAAAGATTATTAGAAAATTGGAAAAAATTCTGTTCAGTACTGTGTGTAAGAGTAATATGAGTTTTTTCTTGGTTGTTTCAGTAGTATTGATAGTTAATAACAGTTCAGTAATGTAACATTGCATTGATTGTACGTTGACATAAAGATATTTTATGTCCAGTGTAATAAATCTAAATATTGTCACTGACTTTTTGTTTTGTTGTGTGCTGTTTGAAATTGCGTTTTAGAGTATGTATTGGAAGTGATAACATGCCATGTAGCTGCTTTCTGATGCCTGTGTATATGTACTCTTACCGCCTATCTCATCCTCCTTGCACACATCCTGACACGCCTGTGAATACGTCACAAAGCTTGTGTCAGTTCGTGATGCCGGCCTTCTACAAGCTCCATAACGCGACGAAGTAATTCATCTTACATTTCGACATCTGTGTAGGGCATCAGATTTTTCGCGTGCCTTCATAGACAAAATCGAAGAGATTCAAGCCTGGTGTTGTTGGAATGCAGTTTTGAAACAGCACGACTGACCAAACAAGGTACTGGATGATTGACAGAGTTGTTGCAGACGATGCAGGACGTACCGGTCATGTGATCCATTCGTAGTAAAATTATTAAAAATATTTAATTAAATACCTCATAATTGTTGTTGTTTTATAATGATGAGGCAAACAGAAATCTTTGCAGAACCCATTGGCCGCTGGCTTCCTGGGATTGTGGTTTCGAATCCCGTAGGAAGCGTGGATGTCTGTCTCTTATCAATGTTGTGGTAGGAAATGTTTCAAATAATTAATGCCAAATTTGGAGGCATATACAATAAAGAATATGCTTTCACATGTTACGTGATAAATGAACATCTGGCGGTCACTAGACAGGAGGGGGTGGAGGATTTTATATTAGAAATTAACCTGTATAATGCAGATGAATGAAAAAATTAAAACATTTAAATATACCTACGGACAAACAACATTTAATGAGGTGTTGAATGAGACGTGACGGTCTGCTTCCTACCCGGACGTTGCCATGTGGGTCTGGTCTGCTGTACCGAATTTGGGAGACTCGGCCCGTTAGGTCGGTGGGCGGGCCTTCACATGAATATTACAATAATCCTAGCCGCAGCTTTACCATTAGAAAGCCCCACGAGCCGACACCGAGAAAATTACAAGGATCCTCCTCTGAGATGAACTGTTGAATGTAGCGTTGAAATATAAAATGACAAAAGATCTCATAAAGGAAGTGTCACTACATTTGGTCCGTATTAGTACAGAAAGTAAAACTATGAACATGTCGACTGTAATGCAACATTCGCTGCATCACAATGAGAACCAACCCGCAGTCTCGCTCTACAATGCAAGTGTGGGACTCGTAGTAAAGTGTTACTGACACATGATGTATGATGTGAAATGGCTCTATGGACAAATAGAGCGTCCAGAATTTAAAGCGGAATTAAAATGGAACTATCACACGTAAGCAAATACAAAAGCTACTAGTTACTAAGACATCTTGTGATCTTGAATGTCTCGCATCCTCCATTATCACTGGAATCTTCACAAACAAAGGCTGTTTTAGTTAGAATTTATCATACTAACAGGAAGATGTTGTTTATGTTATATAACATCAACGCAACCAAAAATGCCTGTACCTTAAACTGGACGGTTAGGCAAATAAGGGCCAGATTATTTTTACAGAATTAGAATTATAATAACCTTATTCATTACAATAAAGTAACAAGAAGATGAGCAGTTTTTTGTTCTCATAACGTTAACACGTGCAGTTAACATGTACTTTATATCCGATTGGCATAAAATGATTAAGCAAGAAAACTCGTACTAGTATCATAAACTTCGTTCTTAGTGTGATTTACAAAACACAGTGGCCTCCATATGGCTTGGCGTGGCTGTCTCTTCAAGGACGAAATCTGCGCCCGTTACACAAAACACATGTTATACAAGTACAGTAGGTGGCGCCGTATGAAGACTATTTTCTTCACAGTAATACCTCCTTCAGCATTCAAATTCGGATACACAAGTATTTTGTTATATAGACGCAAACTAATCTAACTAGAAGGTCCCCGAATTACGGCAGAATCTCGCCGAAGCACCCTCTATGCAGATAAGAACGGAGAAAGCTCTGAAGCAAGTGAGTTTGTTGATATATTGTTTCAGCTTAGAGCGAATGAAAACATGTGCAGCTTATCATCTCCGAAAAATCTCTTGTATGTTACTCGCCCATCCGTATGTCTAAATTCATTGCAAACGATAATTCTTATCCTAGAGAAAAAGCGGCTTATTAAACAAGGGCGCAGCAAACCTTCGCAAACAATATTTACAAAGATTTTAGAGTAGGGAATACAGTGTATGCCAGTGATATCAGACTGATAGCTGCCGTCTCATTGTGCAGTAAGTTGTACAGCTGAACACGTAGCAGCTGACGCTGTGAAACTCTTGTAAGTACATAATTAGGTATTTTGGATTTCTGTAAATTGTATTTAGGCAGTAAACTTGTTAGTTATTAAGACGGTAGTTTTCGGACTGCCAACGTGACTGGCATTGTTTCTGTTTGTCAACAGTGTCCACAGGAGTGTGTATTTGTTTTATAATCTTTGAGACAGCCTTCGCAAAAGACATATTCTCAAACCAGCACTTCAGTTTCTACATTTTTCTGTCCGCCTTTCTTCGTGTAAAAACTCGAGCAAAACTAAACGCATTTTCACGACATTTGGCACCGAAGCAGACTATTTCCTTGAACAGTCTCATCTAATTTGCTGACACATCCAGCACAAATTGCTGAATGTTCATCGAAGGATAAATGTCTGGAATAGTAAATGTGCACGAAAGTGAAGCGAATATTCAATAATTTTTACGCTTCTGTAAGAAAAGTTTTCGACAAATTTGGAAAGTACCAAATTTTTCACGTCCATTCGTACATTTCCTAATGTATTACGATTTCCAAGCTTCTTCAGCTTGCTCGTCTTCTGGCTTGTGTAGCAGATTCTGAATAATATCGCATGTGAGGGAACGGATATAGAATATTTATTAAACAGAGAGGTGAATATACATTTGTCCTTGCAGAAATTCGGAAGGAGGTAATTAACTATTGCTAACTTGGCCGGTTTCATCTTAGTGAAAAAGTTTTGTATTGAAAACTTCCGAACAATTATCTTAGAGGAAGGGCCAGTGGCAATTATTTTCTAAATATATGAGGACATTAAAATTAAAATACTGCTTTTCTGCAAGTGCTTTTAGCTGGAGCTCGGGAGTTTCCTGAAAATGTTGATTTTAATGCAGTTGATGTATTGCGTAGTATAATTTTCGACCTGATGTGATGTATCTTCCAATGAACACATCGCCATCCTATTTGCTACTAATCTGTGGATTCTATAAGTAAAATTTCACACCTGGAGGAAAATGTTGCCGGTGTGGTGTAATTAGTAAGATATTCCTAATGGAACACGTAACACCAATGTTCCTTTTTTTGATGTTTTGCTGACCGTGCAACTCAGTATATTTATCTCAGTATTTAACCAACTTGATGCACAAAATTTGTTTCACAATAAGTTTCATTTCATGCCTCTACATGTTTCGAGCATATGTGCTCATCATCAGGAAGTCAAAATTGCATTACACAGCCTCTGGTATCATCACACCTATATGTGGCCGTTTCGTGCACAGGTTGAGAAAGGACTGGTTGGAATGCATTCCAACCAGTACACGTACACGGGGGGCAGATTTACTACGTCACCTCTGGTAGAAATGTACGTCGCGTACACTCTTGAAAAAGAATGCGTTCTACTATGACCCAATTCTGCAACGTGAGGGATCAGAGTATGGGCACTCATTCGGTATTGGAATATTCGATTTCGAACTTGAACTGACATATTACACTCCATTAAGATTGGTAGTTACGTCGCGGCGGTGAATCAATTGAACTGAACATTCTGTCTATCGAGAGTTTAAAAACTTGCGATCCACGTGCCCATCTCTAGTTTCTGCACTTCACTTGATTGATGTTTACTTTCTATTTTAGGAACTATGCCATAGCTATGGTGCCTTCCTCGAAATCTGACGACAAGGTAATGTTCCTTCTATGCAATTACAAGCCTGGATGTAGCTGGTCATGACTCACGGACCTGTACGGCGTGTCACGAGCTGTTCGGCTACCACTTGCACTGCGACGACTAGCAGTGCAGGCGCCCTGAAACGTGTATCTGTACTGCATGCTGTCGACAGCCACCTGCCCTGCAATACGCCGCGTTCCAAATTGTGTTTCGACACGTTTTTAACCTTCAAATTATTCTTTTCGATGGATGGCAATGCCCAATGGCCAGAACTTACCCAACGACCGATTCATTCCCATCAGTCTCCCATATGTTCTCGTATTACGTTGAATCATCTTGGACAATTTCGCACACCGAAGATATCAAGAGCATTGCGTTTCGGCTGTCGCTGAGGGATGGGCTGATGAAAGTATGCGGTGCCCCTTCATTTCGGCCATTGATTTCATCTACCATCAAAAGTCATAAGGCCAAGTTTTGGTGCGCGCATTTGGTGAGAAGGCCTTGCTTCAATTTTCTTGCGAGATGGACTCTTTGAGTCTCTCTTTTCAATAAATGTGTATTTTTTAAATACCGGAATGAAAAAGTCTCTCGTTGAAATGCCATTGATTTCTTTTCGGCTTCTGAGTGGATGCAGAAATTAGGTGTCAGTGCCGTCTGTATGGATGATTTTGAACTGGTTCATGTTCCGGAGAGATGTCTGGTCGAATCTGTGCTGTGGCTACCGCACGGCGCAAGTCTATGCTGAAACGTATCGGGGCCTTTCGCGGTCTACACGGTTGGTAGGTCTAACCGGGCCAAAACATTGAACCTGTATTGTCTCCACGCCTGCAGGATAATTCTGTGAGATATGGCGTCTATTGATGCAATTCGGGAGCTGTAGCACTCGTTTTCCCTTGAAGGACTAGCATTTGAATTTCTGCCTAAGTAAGCCATCCCCATTTCTTTCGGTTACGAGGTTCGTGACGGCGACAAGCATCCGTCAGACTCATTACCATAACTGTGAAGTCTGCATGCCGATGCGGGTGACGAGCCATTACCAATCTGGTCTAAACACGCGTGGGACTGTTGCCTATATTTGTTCTATAAGTATGCTGCACTAATTATTCCCTCACCAGAACGCGTTGTCTATATCAGACACTCTAGATCAGTGAGTGACGAGTGGCACTCGACTGCCTGCGACCTCTGTAAGGGCATTTTGCGTACCTATAAAGAGACAAGTTCAGTTGCCGGGGACGTGCGAGTAGCATTCCGCGGTCAAGAAAGCGTAAAAATTGCGTCGCAAGATATATGCTTGATGTGTATCAGTTGCGTCCCGACTTGTAGACCGAACGGTTAAGGAAATGTGTAAGTTGCATCTCAAGATATCTGCTGTATGTGTGTGACACAGAGACTTGATCAAAGTCCCACACAGACCGGGAAGCGAATCCG
>Ga0123353_10014451_pt1 | contig 11382 bp, 9 predicted proteins | sample TergutLab28metaG_3_FD_92763 | JGI IMG/M metagenome (GOLD analysis project Ga0123353, IMG submission 92763) | Labiotermes labralis P3 segment gut microbial communities from Petit-Saut dam, French Guiana - Lab288 P3 | ecosystem: Host-associated > Arthropoda: Insects > Digestive system > Gut ... | reverse complement strand
TGGTCGCGCTCGTTGAGACGCTCAAACAGCAACCGGCACGCCGCTTGATGATTGTGGAGATTGTCCTTAATAGATTGACTGCGACGCATGATACTTCCTTGAAACCAAAACGGGAAAAAAGAAGCATAACAAATTCCGCAATCTTCTCATAGACCAATTTGACAACTTAATTTGAGGACTGTTCCATACGCGAAAGAGGAAGAAGTACGGCAACCATCGTTTCACAATCCGTGGACACTCGAAGAGTATCCGATGCTCGCCGATTGGGTACGCGAAATTGACGAACCATTGGATGCCATTGCCGAGGCTATCCGCAAACCGATTTTCTTTTTCCCGTTGCTGCAAGACAAAGTATCGGTAGAATCGGGCAAGCCGATGAACCTGGTCTCTGTTCTACTGCCGGATGTCCAGTTGGCTCGTGAAATCGCCCGACTGTTTCAAGCACGAGCAACTTACCGGATCGGACAGGGAAACATTGACGGAGCCATCGACGACAAACTCGCGATGCACCGATTCGGTCGGCAAGTGATGCAAACGGGTTCCATGGTTCCATACCTTGTCGGTATTTCGATTGAAGGAATGGCGAATGCGATTCCGGTTGGGGCAAATCCCGAGCATCCGCTCACGGAACAGCAAATTCGCCGTCTTCTTGCGGGTCTTGATGCGCTGCCGCCGCGAGTACCGTTAACCGAAACATTCGAAAACGAACGGTACTATGTATTGAGTTTTGTGCAGGATTTCAACGCAGCTCACACGCAAGAGGGAAAATCATTTTCCCAATGGCATGCGGACGTGTCCGCGTGGACTGGTTGGAACAGTTTTCATCGGCTGCCATTTTTCGCCATCCATCCGCGTTCGATCAATTGGAATGTTGCATATCGCCGGACAAACGAGATATACGATGCCGCTATAATATCACGGTCGCAAGAAAAATACGATTCTATCGTGGACGAAATCAGAAACGAAAGTCTATGGCAATCGTTTTGCTATTTGTTGACTCCCGACGGCAGGGGAACTGCTCTTTCAAAAATGTTCACCTCCCTTCTGCTTCCGGCAACATTCGCTTTTGAAGAAGCGGTACAGCGCGGACAATGTGTGGAGAATGTGCAGCGACTGACACTCGCAATTTTGCTCTACCAATGCGAGCATGGCAAATTGCCGGACGACAACTGGGCAGTGCAGATCGAACCGTATCTCGGCGAAGATGCGGAAAAATATTTTTCCTGCCCGTCGAATCCTTCGCCGAGGGGGGAAACGAGGTATATGCTACTTCAATACGGCGATGCGTTGCCAGCGAATCCCCACACGTTGCTGCTGATAGAACTGGCGGACTCCGTCCCGTTTAACGAGGCGGTCAAGTCCGTTGATGAGTTGCTGGAACTTGTTCTCAATCAGCAGATAGTGCAAGAGCGACGTGAATGTTGTGGTCGAGTGACTATTATTGATCGTGTGGTGAATGGCAACCTCAATCCGCATAACGGCGGCGGGAACGCTGGCTCCCGCAGTGGTGCCGCATATTTTTTATCGGACAGTACCGAGAAAGCGGAACTGCTCCGCCTCTTGGGGCGGGAAGAGGAATAAAAGTCGTCACTCCTCGCAGTTGGGTGCCGGTGCCCTGCTGGCTCGTGATCCCTTGTTGACATTTCGTCCGACATCTGTTAAACTTTTTCCCGATGTGTTGTTAGTTTATCTCCGCTCTCGGCGGTTTTATTCCTGCCCGTGACTCGCAAGATTCTCGTTACCGCCGCACTTCCTTACGCCAATGGACATATCCATATTGGTCATCTTGTTGAGTACATCCAAACCGATATCTGGGCACGTTTCCAAAAATTGCGGGGCAATGACTGCATCTATATCTGTGCCGACGACACTCACGGCACCACCATTATGCTCCGTGCCCGCGCCGAGGGAATCACCGAAGAAGCACTCATTGCCACGATGCACACCGCACATGTGAACGATTTCAGCGGTTTCGACATTGAGTTCGATCACTATGGCACGACCAACAGCCCTGAAAATCAATCCCTGTGCAACGAAATCTGGACAGCGTTCCGGAAAGCCAATCTCGTGGAAGAAAAAGAGATTGAACAACTCTTCGATACCGAAGCACAAATATTTCTCGCCGACCGATTCGTGAAAGGCACATGTCCAAAATGTCACAAACCGGAACAATTCGGCGACAACTGCGAAGTCTGCGGAGCGCATTACGAACCGACCGAACTCGTCGATCCCGTCAGCACGCTCACTGGCAGCGTTCCCGAACTTCGGAAGGTGAAACATCTTTTCGTGAACATTGAAGCCGAACATGGCTTTCTCGACCAATGGGTTCATTCCGGTGCGTTGCAGCCGGAAGTCGAAAATTATTTGGCAGGACAATTCTTGAATAAACCGTTGCTCCCATGGGACATTTCGCGTCCGGCTCCCTATTTTGGTTTTGGGATCCCCGATTCGCCGGGCAATTACTGGTATGTTTGGTTCGATGCCCCGACCGGCTATATGGCATCGACGTGGCAATGGTGCAAGAAACATGGGTACGATTTTGCCGATTGGTGTCGAAATCCGGAGACGGAAATTCACCATTTTCTCGGTAAGGACATCACGTATTTTCACACACTGTTTTGGCCCGCGATGTTACGAATTGCCGGTTTTACGCTTCCCAAAAAGGAACACATTCACGGCTTCCTCACGGTGAATGGTGAAAAAATGGCGAAACGGCGAGGCACGTTCATCTTGGCATCAACCTATCTGAAACATCTTAATCCGGCTTATCTTCGGTACTTTTACGCTTCCAAACTTTCCCACAAGGTTGATGACATTGATTTGAACTTTGAGGAGTTCGAGGCGAAGGTCAATGCCGATTTGGTGGGGAACGTGGTCAACTTGGCTTCACGCACGGCGAAGTTTGTCGCGCCGTTGGGGCTGTCGGCGACCTATCCCGACGATGGCGGGTTGTTCCAGCAAGCGGCGGAAGTGGGCAACGAAATTGCCGAGGCATACGAGATTTGTGACTACGGCAGGGCGATGCGGCTCATTATGGAGTGCGGCTATCGGGCGAACAAGTTCATTGAGGAAACCGCTCCGTGGACGCTCAAAAACGATAAAGCCAAGTTGCAGGATGCCTGCACGATTGGACTCAATCTGTTCCGGCAGATCGTGATTTATCTGACGCCGGTATTGCCGCAATTGAAATTGCAGGTCGAAGAGTTGTTGAACTGCAAGATCGACCGTTGGGAACAATCGGCGGAGCATCTGCTCGGAACGAAGGTGAGTGCGTACAAGCATCTCTTGTCGCGGGTTGACAGAGAGGCGATTGACCGGATCGTTGCGGACAGTAAAGAGGAGAATAAGGAAGCGAATGCGTTGCAATCAGTGCCATCGGAGGATACCGACGAAGCGCTCATGGAGGAGCCGCTGATTGCAGGACGAATCACGATAGACGATTTCACCAAAGTCGATTTGCGGATCGCTCGGATCGTGGAGGCTTCGGAAGTGAAGGAGGCGAAGAAGTTGCTGCGGCTCAAACTGTCTCTGGGTGGTGGTGAGGTCCGCAATGTTTTTGCGGGGATCAAATCGGCGTACAAACCGGAGTCGCTTGTGGGTCGTTTGGTTGTTTGCGTTGCCAACTTGGAGCCGCGTGTGATGAAGTTCGGCACGAGTGAAGGGATGGTCGTCGCGGCAGGACCGGGCGACACGCAAATCTTCCTGCTCTCGCCGGACGAGGGGGCAAAACCGGGAATGCGGTTGCATTAAGGCTGTCGCCGAAAATTTTTACTGTACTTTCCGAAGGCAAAAACGGCTTGCGCCCCAACGCCCTCGGGAGAATTCCGCGTTGCAAAAAAACTTTTGGAAATCAAATACATATATGATGAACAGGCGTAAGTTTATTCAATCGGTGGTTGCTGTTTCGGCACTGCCTTCCGTTTTCGGCAAGGCGGAGTCCGTCCTTGCCGATGGTTCCTCTTCCGTACCCCTAACCCCTCCCCCTGCCATGAAAATCGTTATTGCTGCTGATCCGTTCGCTCTTCTGCTCAAAGACTCCTTGCTCGCTCACCTCAAAGAAAAAGGACACGAAGTAACCGATGTGAGTACGGTATCAGGCAAGGACACTCCGTATTACGACAGTGCGCCGGTTGCCTGCAAAATGTTACAGGACGGTACAGCCGAGCGAGCCATCCTGCTCTGCGGAACCGGAATGGGCATGTCGATCATTGCGAACCGTTACAAGGGTGTTGTTGCGTCGGTGGTCGAATCTGTTTTTGCTGCTGGAATGTGCCGGACGATTAACAATGCCAACGCACTGTGCCTTGGCTCCATGATCTGGGGCGATATGATGGCAAGGGAAGCCGTCGATGTTTTTTTGAGCAGAAAATTCACGCAAGGTCTTGAGCAGTTCGCTGACTATCTCAAAGATGCCGAGAAAAAAGTCGAAGCGATTCGACCGTAAGGAACTGTCCGCCAATTAAATCAACATTTGTTGTACCACCGTTTGAAGACAAAAGCCGGAATGGAGGCGTACTTGCCGTAATGACGGATGGCGTGTGTGGGCATTCGTTACAGAGTTGCACCGACAAATCGGAACTGCACACAGCCGTCACCCGCGCGGGGTACCGCTCCATTCCAGCTTTTGTTAACAATGCCGACATCATTTACGGACGGTTCCTTTGTTGTTACGTGCTCCATGTTGAAATGATGACGTTCGTCTATCCGCTGGCTTGGTTTCTTCTCCTGCTTGCGATACCGATCATCCTGTTTTACATCCTGAAAGTCAGGTTGCAGCAGGAACCGGTCTCGACGATGATTTTTTGGGAACAGGTCTTCGAAGAACGGCGGTCACGATCCTTTTGGCATCGGTTTCGCCATCTTCTCTCGTTGATCCTCTGCCTGCTCTTTTTGGCGGGACTCGTCGGCTCCGCCTTGGAACCCGTCTCAACGTCGCAACAAAAAGCCGCAAGGTGCGTCATCATCGTTGACAATTCTGCAAGCATGAATGCCCGCGATGCGAGGCAGCAAACCCGACTCGATCAGGCAAAAAAGGAATTGCACACATTATTGACCACCACCGATATCGCCCGACAAACAGCAATTCTCACTGCGGGAGGATACCCTCAAATCGCTACCGGCTTCACCGATCATCCGGGGACGCTGCGCCAATGCGTCGAATCGATTCGCCCCACAGACTACCCCAGCGCACTGGTCGAAACGATTGAATTAGCCTTGCAGTTGACCGCTACAGAAGAAGAGTCGTCGATCCTTGTCCTGACAGATGGAAATACGCCTGGACTTTCCTCGTTTGAATCAGTGCCGAACGTCCGCTTTTTTCCCGTGGGCGAACCCACCACCAACATCGGGATTACGTCTTTTCAACCTCGTCGTTCGTTGGGGGATGCTGTCGGTTATGAAATTCTTGTGGAAATGGTGAATCACGGCATCGAGCCTGCCCAGGCACGTCTTGAAATCGAACTGGACGACCGGACGATTGATGTCATTCCCTTGACGTTGGAACCGGGGCAGCCACACACGGCGATTGTTCGTGATGTTACTGCGGAGGGGGGGCTGCTTCGGGCAAGTTTAAGAGCAATCGGGGGGGAAACCAGGGGTACTGCCGACGCTCTGCCGACCGACGACACCGCCATCGCTTTTTTGCCCGCTCGCCCCACGCAACAAGTATACATTTATGGCGAAGAACATTTTTTTCTGCGGATGGTGATGCAATCGCAGCCGAATATCAATCTGCATTTTCCGACCGACCTTTCACAAGTACCGGCGGATGCTGTCCTGGTGTTGCACCGGAACATTCCCTCCGACATTGGCACGGCGATCCCGGCAAGAAACGTGTTGATCATTGATCCGAGGAATTCCTGCGATCTGTTCGATGTCGGCGATCCGCTTGAGATGCCGATTGCCGCCAAAGTGAGTTCCACAGGACTGATGAACACCGGGCTGATGAAATTCGTCAACCTGCTCAATCTGACGATTCCCGGTGCGCGAACCCTCACCCTCAAAGCCGGAAGCAACGTCATGACGGAAAACCTGGCGGAAACGCCCGAAGAAAAACCCATTTATGCTTACAGTGTGTTCCCCGACGAGGGGGGGGGGGAATCGCCGGGGCGAAACATTCTGGTACTCACTGCTGATTTGGATCGAAGCGACTTGCCGCTTCGGACGGCATTTCCGATTCTCGTGTCGCAGGCGTTGCATCATTTTCGGGGGAGCGGCGGAGACCTGGAAAAAGCCTATTCGACGGGGGAACCGATCAGTGTTTCGCTTGCCGGAATGCGTCCTGACATTGATCGGGTAATCCTCCGTTCGCCGTCCGGTGTTGAGCGATCCCGTATTGATCAACCCCGTACCGATCAATACTTTCCGGTCAAGTCGGGCGTTGTTTCACTGGGCATGCTCCCGGAGTGTGGCGTTTGGGAACTTTACGAGCCGGGCGGCTTAGAACCGGGGGACTTACCGCTCTTGCGAATCGCGTGTAATTTGACGAACGGCGAGTCGAGCAATCTGCGATTTGCTCCCGAGTCATTTTATGCCGGAACACCGGACACGATGGCACTTCGAAGCGGTATTCGCCCGATTTGGTTTTGGTTCGCCCTCGCTGTGCTGCTGCTCACGGTCACGGAGTGGCTCTTGTATCAACGGCGTTGGGTGGATTAGGCTTTCGCTGGAAAGTCTTATACCCAATTGTGCAGCATCGCTCTTTCCGGGTAAAAGGAGATAGGAGGTAGGAGGTAGGAGGTAGAAATCGCATGCGGTGTGGCAACATCGTAGGCAAGATGGTGCGGTAGCACCATTCTATCTCCTACCTCCTATATTCTTCCGTCCGGTATGAGGGACACTACAAAATTTGGGTACAAAATAGCCAGCGAAAGCCCTATCTTGACCGCGCTTCCAGTACCGGGTCTTTGTCCAGTGGTAGCTTGACTGTTTGTCCCGTCTCGGCGGATTTGTAGATCGCAAGGATAATCTCCACACTACGGCAACCTTCGGGACCGTCCACGACCAATTTTTCCCTCCCTTCAATCGCGGCAATCATGTTCGCAAACAATTTTGCATGTCCCGCATAGTTAATCGCCGCCGGGTCCGCCGCTCCGCCCCCCCCCGACTTTCGGTTCGCCATGGCGGCTTGCACCGCCGCATCTTCCGGGAGCGATTCCGCAAAGTCCCAGCGGATAATGTCCTCTTCCTCCAAAATTGCCGATCCCGTCGAACCGCTGATCTCCACCCGCTTCAAGTAACCGGGATAGGATGCCGTCGTCCCCACAATCGTTCCCAATGCCTTGTTCGCAAACTTCAACGTTGCCACCGCCGTGTCTTCCACATCAATGCGTTCGTGTGCCAGCAGAGCCGTATGCGCCGTCACTTCCTCGACCGGTCCCATGAGCCACGTCAGCAGGTCAATCGTGTGGATCGCCTGGTTCATCAACGCGCCGCCGCCATCGAGTTCCCAGGTTCCTCGCCATGCGCCACTGTCATAGTATTCCTGGGTGCGATACCACTTGACAATGGCATCCCCCAGCGTCAGGCGACCGAAACGACTCGCATCAATCGCCGCTTTGAGTGCCAGCGAGGAATCGTGGAACCGGCTATGAAAGATCGTCGCCAGATGAACTTTGTTTTTGTTGCAAGCGGCGATGATTTGGTGACACCGCTCCAGGGTGATTTCCAACGGCTTTTCGACGATGACATGCTTGCCCGCCTCCGCAGCGGCAATGGCAGGATCGAGATGCGCCCCGCTCGGCGTGCCGATGGTGACAATATCGATACTCTTCTCCGCAAGGAATGTTTCAAGATGGTGATAGGGCTTGCAACCCGGGTATTGCTGAGCGAGTTTGTCTGCCGCTTCGGCTCTGGTGTCGAAACAAGCAACGAGCGTACCGCCAGCCGCCTGGATGGCTTTGGCATGAAAACCAGCAATCATTCCACAGCCGATAATTCCGAATTTTTTTGTCATGGTCTGTCAAGGAAATGTGAGTCTCAAGGTTCCGATAAAGTGTAACCGAAAGAAGACGTTTCGGCAAGTGCAGAGTGGCGGTTCGTGGTGAACTGCCACCTGCTGTCTGCTCGGGTCTACAACGCCAACGCCCACACGAGAATGCAAAGGACCTGACTTCATTTTCCGGCATGGCATCCCCCTTCTTGACGCACTGACGACATTTTGCTAAAATGCTAAATGTCATCAAAGGAGGTGGGGGTCGGCGATGAAACGCTCCGCAAAGTCGCAAAGCCTGTCAGTTCAACGGAATGCCGAAGTCTTTAAGGCTCTCGGACATCCGACACGTTTGCAGATCGTTGAGAAACTTGCTGGCGGTGAGCTGTGTGTCTGCCATATTCTCGAAATGTTTCATATTGGCATGCCCACCCTATCACGGCATTTGTCCGTCCTGAAAAATGCAGGGATCGTGTCCGACGAACGGCGAGGCAAGAACATTTTCTACACCTTAAAATGCCCGTGCCTCCTGGACACGATTGAGTGTATGAAGACGGTTTTGACCGAACGTTGATGCGGTGTTTTTTTTGGACAAATACTTTCCCTTTTAGCGAATAGTGTAATAGTTCCATACAGAATAATGACTTGGAAAACAGAATGGAAATATTTGCTCTGGATTATCGGCGGGTTTCTCGCTTGCTATTTTCTGCCGGTGGGTTACGCTCGATTCGATCATGCGGTCACTGAAGCGTTTCACCTCGTGAAGGAATACGCCCAAGAGCACGTTCTGCTTTGCCTCGTACCAGCATTTTTTATTGCGGGAGCAATCGGGATTTTTATCTCTAAAGGTGCTGTGATGAAATATCTCGGTGCCGATGCGAATAAAGTGGTGGCGTTTGCCGTTGCTTCGGTGAGTGGAGGGATTTTGACGGTTTGCTCTTGTACAATCCTCCCACTCTTTGCGGGTATCTATCGAATGGGGGCAGGACTTGGACCGGCTTGTACGTTTCTTTATGTTGGACCCGCGATTAACGTGCTGGCAATTGTGATGACGGCACGCATCCTCGGAGCGGAACTGGGCATTGCCAGAGCAGTCGGAGCAATCGTGCTGAGTATCGTTATCGGCTTGCTGATGGCGTTCATCTTTCGCAAAGAAGAGCAGAACAAAATTGCTGCGACAGTGGTACTGCTAGAAGATGCTCCGAAACGTTCGCTGTGGAAAAATATTTTGTTTTTCGCCGCATTGATCGGCATCCTCGTTTTTGTGAACTGTGGTTGTTCGAGCGAACCGGGCTACTGTTGGTCTATCATGTACAACTCGCTCGCTGCCCTTTGCGGGACTGCCCTCGGTGTGATGCTCGTACTCTGGTTCGGCATGAAATGGTGGAAGGTCGTTTATGTTGCCCTTCCTGTTATTGTGCTGACGTGTTTGTTTCCCGGTGATGTCTTGCTTCCCTTTGTTGCAGCGGTGTTGGGGCTGTCGCTCATCACCAGTATGGACAAAGGAGAGTGCGGCGACTGGTTTGCGGCATCGTGGTCTTTTGCCAAACAGATGTTACCGCTCCTGCTGTTCGGAATCCTCGTCGCCGGTTTGCTCTTAGGCAGACCCGGCGAAGAAGGGTTGATCCCGTCGGAGTGGGTTGCGTGGGCGGTCGGCGGTAATTCACTTCGAGCAAACTTTGTCGCTGCCTTTGGCGGTTCATTGATGCACCTCGCAACGCTGACCGAAGTACCGGTTGTTCAGGCGTTAATCGGTGCCGGTATGGGCAAAGGTCCTGCCTTGGCACTCCTTTTGGCGGGTCCGTCCATCAGCCTGCCGAGTATGCTCATCATTCACAGCGTTCTCGGCTTCAAAAAGACAGCAGTTTTCGTGGGGCTTATCATTGTATCTTCAATGGTTTGCGGTATGACCTTTGGATATTTTTTCCCTTAATCAAATGACAAAAACAATCAATCGACGTGACATTTTGACAGGTTTTGGTACTGGTTCACTTTTGAGTGCCGGGACGCTTTTGGGGCTTGGTGTGCTTGACCGGGAAACGAAAGCGACGGCAAACGATTCTCCCAACGACAGTGCTAATGATATACTACGTCCGCCCCAAAGTTGAACTTTTCGTGGTTGGCAGACAACTGCGAGACTAACAATTCATAGTGTCCGCCCGTAATCCAAAAAGTTCAATTCCCAAGCGGACACAGTATAGTGGGGAGAGTGACTGCTGGAAATACGCAAAAATTGATCCGGTCAAAGCCGCCGACCTCGCTTACGAAATCTATCCCGATGATGCCTGTATGTATGCGGTGGTTCGATCTTTGATTACAACCGTTGCCGAAGTGCGGCGATTTGTCGCTCCCGCATCTGTTTCGATGATGATGGAGTTTCCGTTGCACATGATGGGATATGGACATGGCGGGATTGCGATGGTCGGCTCGACGTGCGGTGCGTTCAACGGAGGAGCGGCAGTCATTGGGCTGTTTGTCCGCGATGCCAGCAAGAGGGACGCAATGATTCAGGAACTTTGCACCTACTACGAGCAAACGGAACTGCCGAAGTACAAGCCGAAGGACGACAAGTTTCCCGAACTGAAAATTTTCAGACCCGAATCGGTCTTGTGCCATGTTGCTAGTACCCGGTGGAGAACAGTCGCCGATGTGCAGATGTTTACGCCGGGGCGTTCTGAACGTTGCCGTCGATTGACATCGGACATCGTTATCAAAACTGCCGAATTGTTGAATCGCTATCACGCCGATCATGCCTGCACCTTCGCACTGTTGGCTCAACCAACTGCATCCTGTTTTGACTGTCATGGTCGAGGTGGTACAAAGGCGGATACCATCGTCAAAATGAACTGTGCCTCCTGCCATGAACAGGGTGAGCGGCACATGGAAAAACATCAAGACTCGAGCCGGGTCGGGCAGTAGGCTAACGCCCCCACCACAGCAGCCTAGCCCGCATCGGGTCTTTCGTTGTCGGGCTTGTCGAAACCAACATCGAGCATTCCAACACAAGATACAATCCTTAACCCAGAAACACAAATGCCGTTATCACTGAAAGAACAGGAACTCGTCGCCATCGGTGCGTCCATTGGCGGTAACTGTATTCCCTGCCTTGAATATCATTACGAAAAGTGCAAGGAACTTGGCTTGACCAAGCAAGAACTTGCCAAAGCCATTGCCATCGCAAAAATGGTCAAAGAAGTCCCTCATCAGAAGATTTACGAGACTGCCGACACACTGAACGCCAACCACTCAAAGAAAACAGGAGCAACAGGCAAGAAGCCAGTCGGTAAAGACGGCGTTTGTTGCCCGAAATAGTACATCATATCATTTACCCTGCCCTTTCCAAGAATTTCTTCAAAAATTGGTCTTTACAGGGAGTCGCCTTTCAGTGTATAGGATTGTTTGATAAAAGACAATCTTTACCGCAGAAAGGACTCCCATGCTTCAACAAGGAC
>Ga0123353_10014450_pt1 | contig 11382 bp, 8 predicted proteins | sample TergutLab28metaG_3_FD_92763 | JGI IMG/M metagenome (GOLD analysis project Ga0123353, IMG submission 92763) | Labiotermes labralis P3 segment gut microbial communities from Petit-Saut dam, French Guiana - Lab288 P3 | ecosystem: Host-associated > Arthropoda: Insects > Digestive system > Gut ... | reverse complement strand
AGAGAAAAAGTAAAGGAAGAGAAGAGAGAGAAAGGGGGAGGAAAAAAGGAGAGAGAGGGGAGGAAGAAAGAAAAAGGAAAAAAAAAGAAAAGAATGTAAAATGAATAAGGAAACCCCAATCCCAAGACAATGATGATCACTGCCTGGTACCTTTGTAACATATGCAAAAATTGTCACACCACACAAAAATGAACATTTCCAACACAGACTCCATGCTCCAGATAGGGTAAAGTATTTAAAGTAAAACATATTGCACAGATGTGCCTACTGTGAACATACATGTTAAACACTGACCCTGTTTTATGCCTGATGTACACTGTTTTTGCTTTAATGCTCCTTCCTAATTTACACCACTTCTTAATTTATGACCTCTCATTTTTAGTTTAACACCCTCTGTCTGGCTGCATTCTATTGTGCTAATGTCTTTTTTCTGATGGGAAATATAATGTTTTATTTATCCTCACTTTCTCCGAACACCACTAGGGCATAACCCAAATCATGAAATGTAAAATATCAGCTTGCAGACATCAGGATCATGACAGGATAGGACCAGTAGGATCTGTCTCTTCAGTTCACTCATAGAAACAGGGTCAATCACATCAACATGCCTGTCTGTGAAGTGAAATAGTGATTGCAGATGACAAACATTACCACTTTGGTATTCACATGTTTTAATTTTGCACTCACATTTACCATACATTGATACCAAGTGTATGGGGTTTTCTAGAGTGCTACTTACATATTCAGAAAACAATCTTACAGACCTTTGCTGTAATAACCTCACATGGCACCTCACCACGATGGGCTGCCATTAGGGTTTCAAATACACTGATTATTCCATCCAGATTCTTGAGGCGACCATTCTCAGCCAGGAGCACTATGGAATACACAATTGAAATTAATATTGTCATACACACTGCAGTTACTTTGATCATAAAAAGGTAAAGTTCACCCTATAACATGCCATAAGGCACAAGGAGAGACATAGATGTATAGCTCTACCCTCTCTTTAACATTGGCACTAGACAGAATTGGGTGATCAACACCACACCCGAGCTGCTTTATTCCTGGGAGCATACTTGTTACCCAGTGCATAGGAGGCTGCATGGGCTTTGATACTGGTCTGGGCAGGTATGGAACTCTCCTCCCCTTTGGGGTTCAAACCCCAGAAAATCCAGTCAGTAATGGGACACTATACTAACACTATCTTGGTAGCCACTCTGATTCAGTAAGTCAACAAAAAAGAGAGGTCTGGACAGGTATGGAAAGTCTCACCCCCATCTGGGTTTGAACCCCATACTGTCTAAGCCATAATCAACTGCTACAACGACTATGCTATTCTAGCCAACACTCTGATCTTGTATTTGAATTTGACATTCATAGGCCCATGCATCGTAATATATTTCTATAGTAAAACCAACCAGATGCACCTAAATCTCAAATTTATTTTATTTCGGAATAACTCTACAAGTTTTACATGGTCTTTCCATCCATCATCAGTTCACGACTGTACATTCAGCAACAGGCATGTGTCAAACAGATACTGCTACAGCTTGCTAGCAAGCAGTAGCAGTATCTGTTTGATATATGACTACTTCTGTATGTACATGGCAGTAGCAGTATCTGTTTGATATATGCCTACTTCTGTATGTACGTGGCAGTAGCAGTATCTGTTTGATATATGCCTACTTCTGTATGTACATGGCAGTAGCAGTATCTGTTTGATATATGTCTACTTCTGTATGTACAGACATGAACTCCTGATGATGGACGGAAATATCATCTGAAACATGTAGGGTTATTCCAAAATAAAATAAATATGAGACATTGGTGCATCTGGTTGGTTTTACCATAGAAACTCTAATCTTGTGTTTGACTTTGACATTCAGAGGACCATGCATCATGATACATTCTTATAATAAAAGCCAATGAGATGCACTATTTCTCAAATTTATTTTCATAAAAAATTCTGTATGTTTCAGACAGATCTACTGTCCACCATCAGGAGTTTCAACACTGTATACACAGCAATAGGTATTTGTCATGCCAGTTATGTTGGCCATCCGCTAGCGACCTCGCTAGCGAACAGCCAACATAACTAGCATGACAAATACCTATTTCTGTGTATACAGAGTTGAAACTCGTGTTGATGGCCAGTAGATTTCTGAAACATGTAGACTTCTTCACCAAAATAAATTTGAGAAATAGTGCATCTCGGCTGTTATAAGAATCTGATCTTGTAAGTAAATAAAATGAGGATACATTAATTGTGACATCTTGTAGAATAAATACAAATGATGCCCCAAGGGGATGTGTAAAATATGCATGTCTCTTGCAAAGCACTACAGCAAATCATTGGAATTTAAATGTTACATTTACTGTAGAGGAAATGATGTATCAAGAATGATTCTTGGTTATATTTAATCCAAGGTCAACCAACATCATCCTGAGATGCTTCAGATCATGGAGCACCTTCATACCATCAACAGACATACACCAAACAAGATATAAAATTAAGCTAACACCATAACAGCAGGAACTTGCTTACATTTTAATGTATCTACAAGAATGTATATTGTCTTCAAGAGATAAGCATAATTTCTAATATGATTTTGTGAGTTCTGATCCCTGCCGTTCATCAGAATCGACAGTCACTAATCACTTATATTAATTCTGAAACGTACATAGAGAGAGCAAAAACCATGAAAAGTATCAGTCAAAAAAGTCTGTCATCAGACATGACATGAATGCAAAAATATGTGAATTATTCAGATTTCAATCTGCCTCACTTTGCACATCCAAGAAGAGCTGAAGCACTACAAACATATACTTGCCCAGCAGATTTGAAGACTGAGAAGACAATGGAAATTTAGAAGCCACCTGTTTCAGGCCTTCAACTTTCAGCTGACGGTTCAATGTTGGGTTGTCGATAAATTCCCGAAGCCTCTGATCAGTTTTCAGTGTGTTCTGTAACATTTTCAAAAGTCAAGACTCTGCTCTGAAACCAAAGAAACATTACCTGAACCATTCATTCTGCTATAAACCAAAGTCTAAGAACACTCGAATGCTAGAATTATAGCAACATAATCCTGCTAAACCAGCACCATAGTACATGAATTTCAAGTCACAAGGAATTCAGACCTTTGAAAGAAAGAAACTCAAGTATTTATCACTATGTAAAATATTTATATTCACAATCTGCCCTTCCTTTACACTGATTTTAATTTACTTCCAGCAAATGATCCCAGATGGTTCTTTTTTACTGGACTTGAATGGGCTAGTGTGAAAGAAAAAAGACAATAAGCAAATGCTGAAGCTTTCAATAAAAAAAAACTGAACTAAGCAATTTTAGAAGTTTCTTGCTACACTGGAAGGTATAATATTTACTTCCCATCCATTTCTTGGTCTCCTGTATTATCTTTTGCACTTTTCAAGTAGAATTTCACATGATTTAGAAAATAAGTTAAACCTAACATATATCAGCCTTTACAAAGACATAATGCTCATCATTCAACTTCAACTATACAAAGCCAGGAGACAAAACTTTACAATATGATGACCATATACATATTACTTGAACTTAGATGCTAATTACAATGACTGAATTAAAGAAAACACTACCCTTATCAACTGTGTACAATGAAACTTTTACACCATGGCACAGTAAGGACATCAGTCAATGTCTGTTCTATCATTTCACAAGAATCATTTCTTAATTCACTGATACTTCAGCCTAGTGTTCTTCCTTGAGCCAAAACAATATTTACAAGTAAACCTGCAAATGCAGCCACAACTTGTACCTTCCTTACATGCCATATACTAGGGGGTGGCCACAATGTGGCTTGCACATGCACAGAAGTTTGTAAAAAATAATATTCATGTACTTTAGTGTATGTACTGTGCAGCTTGTACAATTTATTATCCAGACCAACAAATGCACAACATAAATATTAATAATATTTTCTATATTGTAAGCACTCCTACATGTTTCAATGCACCTGCATCATCTTCAGAAGAGTTTTATAACCTTGTGCTTTGCTAAAGTTACAATATTATTAAAATTAAACTCAATAAAATTATCAGAATAAAATGTTCATGTGATTATTGTTGAATGATAAATACAATCTGTAAAATGTTAATAATCATAACATGTGAACATTTTAATCTACAAATTTTAATGAGTTGTAATTTTAATAATCTTGTAACTTCAGCACAGCACAAGGTTAAGACGCCCTGAAGATGCATTGAAACATTTGGGAGTGCTTATGATATATGAAATATTATTAATATATATTGTTGGTTTGGATAATAAAATAGTATTCATGTAGTTTACAAGCACAAAAGGCTGGCCTTGTATGAAAGGAAATTCATAACTAGCTTAAACTAACCCACCACAGCTAGATAAAGAAGAATAAGAAGCCTTCTAATAAGAAAAATGAAAAAGTACTTTGTTTTAATAACACATGGCTCTTGCCTGAGGTGCTTCCTAAAATGTGACCTCTGCAGCTTGTCTAGCTGCCCAATCCTCTCACATAAAAATCTACCTATATAACACCACAGTCACAGAATCATGTATAAGAGCCAACATAGAAGCCCAGCTCACCATGACCAATGTGCATAAACAAAACTGTGCATTTTGATGTTTTGCTGACCGTGCATCTCAGTATAATCTTCGTAATTAACCAACTTAATGCACAATATCTTGTTTTATAATAAGTTTTATGCCTCTACATGTTTCGAGCACTATGTGCTCATCATCAGGAGGTCCAAATTGTATTATACAGCATCTGGTATTATCACACCTGTACCTGGCTGTCCTGTGCACAGGTTGAGAGAGTCCTCTCTCACCCTGTGCACTGGACGGCAACCTACAGTGTGTGATGATACTAGATGCTGTATAATACAATATGGACCTCCTGATGATGAGCACACAGTCCTCAAAACATGTAGAGGCATATAATAAACTTATTATAAAACAAGATTTTGTGCATGAAATTGGTTAATTACTAAGATTAAAACTGTGGGTGTGCACGCACAGGCAGAACTGGGGTGTATGAATGAGTGTTAGGCTTCAGGGTTTCTGTGCACAAACTAAAGTTCAGTTTTGGATTTGCATGTGTACAGACCAAGGTTATGCACTGAGTTTTTGTGTGTATAAACTATAGCTAGGCTAGGTTATGGCTTGGGTGTGTATTGTATAGAGAAATGTTTTGATAGGTAGAAACCATGGTTAAGCTTTGATATTGTGTGTGTACAAAGCAATGCATCATGACGGACACTTTACTTTTCTGAAAATATTCCTATGTTTTTTGTTACTAAACATACATCTGTAGTTACAAAACTGACAGTTTTAGAAAGAATATTATTGCAGAATGGAATTTTCTGTAGCCAGTATGTTAACTAGGCTACAGGATGGATACCAAATGAATTGTGGTTTGATTTATAGTATGGACAAGAAATCTCTCTTCTCAAAATTATCCAAAGTGGCTCTACAGCCCACCCAGCTTCCAAGTCAATGTATAATGGAGGCTCTTTTACGAGGGATAAGGCAGCCACTGTGTGATCCTGTCCCTTATACCTTCATACACATTCAAGGATAACTTCACCTTCCACACGATCACTCTCTGTACCTTGGTTGTCCCAACGTGCTCAGTCTGGTAAAAGAAATTCTTTCTGGAGACAGGTGTGGTTCACCGAATCACATACAGTATTAGTTATTTTCTTTTTACTAACTGATTTATTTAATCATTTATACTTGATACAAAAGGCGTGCTGTTATCAAGTTAAACAACTAAATCATTTTCTATCAAAATACCACAGTCACTTCATCTGCACTCCCAAGCATCACTCTCATAAACGACTTCTTTCTCACTGGACAGGTCTGTGTCCATTATCTGCTTCCAACCGTTTCCCTGTTTAAATCTCTCCATATGTAAACCCCTTCTACCTATCACCAACGGTTCTTGAACATACGTTGACAGTTTAAACTTATAACGTACGGCTATGAACCGTCCATAACTGATGTCAGCAAACCTAACAAATATACCAAAAATGTTCAGCTACAATTTTTTATGACTAAAAAGTCACAGCCAAATAGGCATTCAAATATAAATAATACTACTTCACCCATCAATATTTTAGTGGCGACAAAAATTTTACAAAAGCACCAAAATTCAAGGTACTTGGTTCATTGGGTAACTGTGATACACCAAGCAACATACCTTAAATTTCACCAGTTCTTTCTCCACAGCATCTAGCTGTTTCTGCTTACTGGCAGCAGAATAAAGTGCAGTAGCATAACGTCCTTCAACTCCAAACACTTGAATAGGAGGCTAAAAATACATGAAACATGCAGTTAGTAAGCTGTAACATAAGTATCTGAAAATTAAGGTTTGAATGTTTAAGCTCTTAACCAAGGTCTGACATGTTTTCAACGCAGTGCAATTCTAGGTATGCATCAAGTGAAAATCTTCTTTTATAGTGTATATTAGTTACAAAATGAGAAATATATATTGACATTGAAAGGGTGGGGTCAAATGAGCCAGACAGTCATTGTATATTTCAAGGTACCATCTTGACAATTGCCTAGACAGTTAGTAAAACTTAGAAAATCACTCATACTTTAACCTGCAGGTTTCAATCACAGGTCAGTGGCTTTCCTCGTCATTGTTTGGAGGTTCCAGTTTAATTGTAAGACAATTTCAAGCCTCCCTCTGCCCTTATGTGTAAGAGTGTCAAATTCCTTTTTTTGTCTAATACCTAAGTGTTTACAATTCTTCATTCAGTGATGGTTCAACATACAATTACTTAACACAGACAATACATAAGGTGTGGGGACATAATGATAATATACTTACTTACTTACTTACTCCATGTTGCAGAGCCCTTCTTAAGAAGCTAACTGGTTTGCAGCTAGTCAAGATATTCCCCGCATTTCACGGAACCCGAAGGATCATTACCACACTCACGAGTGTCCGCCACCTGTCCCTATCCTAGGCCAGCCCAATCCAGTCCATATACCCACATCCCACCTCCTGGAGATCCATCCTAATATTATCCACCCATCTATGCCTAGGTCACCCCAGTGGTCTCTTTCCCTCCGGTTTCCCCACCAAGACACTATACACCCCCTTCTCCTCACTCATACACACCACATGCCCAGCCCATCTCATTCTTCTCAATTTTATCACCTGTACAATATTGGGTGAGGTGTACAAATCATTTAGCTCTAATGATAATATACACTGACTTTATTCCCATGTTGCTCTCATCCTGTGTCAAAAACAATTTCCACAATATTATAATGCAGCACAGTCACAGAAGTCATATTTAGAATTACCAACACAGTACACAGATTACAGAAAGTAATGCACTATAATGATCATGGTTACGCTTTGGATATACAAAACAAAGGTTACAGTTTGTTTTTGTGTGTACAAGCAACATTATGCCTTGGATACGTTTATAACACAAACTTTATTAACCTGGGTCTTTAGTCACATACTGCCTTAAGCTCATTCCAAAACACTGAAACACAAAACACACATGAAGTCATTCCGATAATAAGGTAAAAGCTGCTGCCATCTTTCTCAATTAATTAATAAATGACAAAATCTCTGCTCTATAAACCAAGGTTATGCCTTTGGTCTGTGTTTCCATGTTGGCAACAATACACCATTGTTATTTAATGTGCCACAATCTATTTTCACGACATTTCTCTTAAAAAAGATGTAGCAGCAGGGCACAAAATCAGTTGTATACTATCACTGACCATCATGTTCACTCCTAAATGTAGGTTACACAACTGTTCACAGCGTTCGTCCCCATACAATTGCAAACAGATGGATACTAAAAGAGAAATAACCCTTAACACTACAAAGTACAGAGTCAGTTAACCCTATTTTAGTATAAATTTTACTAGCTGGTTAACAGACTTTTGTACCAATCTGTAAGTACATTAGTTCCCTTCCCTTTCTTCTTAAAGGAAGGCTTATCAGAAATCAACATACATTCAGAATGTCACTAATTATTCGTCTCTTCTAAAACGTTAGCTCGGTCAGTGGTCAACATACCTCAAAAGGTACCACATACAAATTCTTCCCACGTTCCTATATATACGTACTTTTACTAACTGCTGCTGAACAGATGAAGCCGAAAATGCCCTTGCCTGAAACACACACAAACAACAGTTGAGTAGCTCAGTAAATGTAAAACGAGATTAGTCTCCCATTATTTTACTACAAGAACTTACGAGGTTAAGATCTCACTACTCAATTACATGAGCCTCAAATATATTTAACCATATTTATCTATCTCTATGGTAAGATAAGTAACTAATAACTACACATTACTCACAATAACGCTAATTCTGCAAGCCATTTTCACTTTACGACCGAACAGCGTCGAACAGATTGCCCGATCAGGGAGCGGAAAGGAAAGACGTATTCACAGGTTATAGAACGGCAAAGATGAACACGGCAATTTTTGGAGCCAATTAATGTAGTCATACGCGCTCGCCGTGGCAAGTGGGTCGGCCGGGGCGGGAAACTTGGAGGCCTTAGCGACATCTTTTGACTCGAGTAAGTTGGGACTTCGAATTCTTCACAACAGATGGCACGAGTGCATTCAACCGTTCATGCATCAGATTTCAACCAATCACAGACTTGTATAAATTTATATGAATTTGGCGCATAACGTATCGGTATTTTTCACCGACATATTGTGGAAGGAAGGCGTTGATTTGTGGTGTATTGCGTGTGAAGATTAACTCTTTAAACGCCGTGTTTAATCCCATCTGCCCTTTGCTAATATTATTCGGAGCGCACCATATTTTCCACTTAGTTGGTTAAGGCTTTCGTGTTTTGTTGTATATTGAACTGTTAACGTTGACAAGGTAAGAGAATGTAATCGTTATATTATTTATATAAAGATTGTGTACAGTAATAATTGTCGTTCTAAAATCACATGATCATACAATTTTTTCGTTGGTGTCTGATTAATTGAAAATAATTTGATGACAGTGTTTAATTAATGAATTTGTGAATGTCCATAATAAACCGAATGCAATACTGCTGCGTGCCTGGATGCAGAGGAAGCAGCAGCAATACAAAATTGAAATTCTTCGGATTTCCAAACGGTCCTGTACGGTAAGTGTCATTATTTTTGTTAAAGATCTGTGAAGAATGTACCTGTCTGTTTATAGAGCATACAGTGTCATAATGTGTCTTATGCACCAAAAATAATTATTTTTAATTCAGAATTTCAGTGATAGTGTACTATTACTTGACATTGTAATTTTAATTATGCACATATTTAATGCCTTATTAATCTCTGTTACTTTATACAGTTGCTTTCATATACTTGACAAAGGAATGTGTGTAAGTGACTACATGCACTGTAGTCGACTTGGCTCACTACCTGTAATTTGAGTTACAAATCAGCTAGCATGGTAAATGCTATGTAGGACATTAGCCAATGAATGACACTGTAATAATATTCTGTGCTTTTTCTTGTATATGCAGGGTTCAGCTGTGGGTAGAAGGTCTGTGTGTGCTGTACACTGCAGAAACCTGGAAGGTTGTATGCAGCCAGCAATTTTCAGAGTCTGATTTTACATCTCCTGAATGTATACACCTGAATAGAATGGTAGTTCCTACTTTCTGTGCAACAACTTCATACTCACATTCAACACCACAACCTACAGAACTTAGCTTCTCTACCCCTCCTGTGAGTTCATCACTTCTTGTTGCCTGTCAAGATTACCTTTCTGTCCAGTAACCAATTAAAACATATTCCAAGTCCATAACAACACCCAAAACATTTTCAAGCATGGAGCCCTCCATTCCCCCAGGCCACATTAACAAAAATGCTTGTGGTGGAGAACTCGGGAGTTTTAGCCTTCAAAGTTCTTCCCCAAAGTGCAAAGCAAGGCATTCTGTACTAAAAAAGCTTGATTTGGACAGAGTTGCTGAATTGACACCAAGGAAAAAGAAACTGTATAGCATGATTTGGACCAGAAAGAGTGCCCTTTGCAAGCTTAGGAAGAAATACAGGGCAAAAAGGCTGAAGGAGATTTGTCAGCTGGACAGTAAACCTCCAATAAAGGCTCTTTCATCTTCTTTGAATGTGGATACTTCAAGAATTTTGGCATTTATTAGGAATAGTCAACATGAGCCTAAGGGCAGGAGGTGGAGCTACAAGGAAAAAGTTTTGGCTGTCTGTATCCTAAAGTGCAGCCCCAGATCCTATACATTTCTCTGGGCCCTATTTCCCCTACCTTCTAGAAGAAGCTTACAATCCCTTCTAAACACTGTCCAATTTAGGATGCATGGACCCATGAACATAAAATTAACTACTCTTACTTTGATATGGTAACCACAGTGATGTACAGGAATTGCAATGGCTTGTAGTATGCAGCATAATAACAGGTACTTTCTTCTTCAGAACTATTATGACAATTACTGTTGTCATGGTGGTAAAACTAATGAGTGTTACTTTTTAGCTGACCCTGCCACTGTTCAGGCCTTGCATTCCAGCCATCAGTACATATATATATGTATGTAAATATCCTAAATATTAACAGGGTTCATGTAGTGATGAAGGTCATACAAAGTCACAACCATAGTTCGATTACACATGTTAGTGCCATATACAGGTAAACATGGCCTGTAATACGAGCAATGAGATAATTACTCTTTGGTATGAATGCAAGTTTGGTGCATGTGCCTCTTAATGAGTGTTGCTGCAATGTGCTGTAAAAAGTGTGGCTGTCAGTGACATTTGTTTTGCCAGTGTACAGTGATTGAATTCCTTGTGAAGGAGAAATAGCTCAAGCACAGTAAGTGTTATGTGTATACATTGGTGCCAGCAGTATCAGAAGGTGGGTGACATGAAGTAGAGATGAATGTGACATGCGTACCTGAACGTGTCAAGACATGATACATGCTGCAAATACAGTAATTTATAACATGACTAATGATGAAGAAAGCTTCAACAAAGAAATGGCAATTCGCAGCTTGGAGTGGCATGTCATGCAGTCTCCAAACAAGAAGACTGGAGATGTATTTTTGTCAGCATGTATATGAAAGTCTGTGAGTTGCATGTTGGTTGTTTTACAGCCTAAAGTGTGAACCTTGAGCACAGCTTTCTTTGCTGACATGATGTGTGAACTGTCATACCCGTTTAGTGAAAAAGCACCTGTTGAAACAGACCTATCTTTGTGCACCTCAACATCCAACTTAATTGCATGTAATGTGCTCATGACTTGTATGACCTGTACAACTAATGCATTATTATTTACTCTTCTGTTTCTAAATATATTTCTCCAATTCTGTAGCTTGTATTGTATTTTTTTTTGGGGGGGGGGGGGGGGGGGGGGGTTTT
>Ga0123353_10014448_pt1 | contig 11382 bp, 5 predicted proteins | sample TergutLab28metaG_3_FD_92763 | JGI IMG/M metagenome (GOLD analysis project Ga0123353, IMG submission 92763) | Labiotermes labralis P3 segment gut microbial communities from Petit-Saut dam, French Guiana - Lab288 P3 | ecosystem: Host-associated > Arthropoda: Insects > Digestive system > Gut ... | reverse complement strand
TATACCGCCCACTGACCCTTACATACCGCCCACCGACCCTTACATACCACCTTCTCCCCAACCTCCTGAACCCTACACCCCACCTGGTTCACCGCCAGACAACCCCAATATACCACCCTCTCCCCCGGAGAAACCTAATACCCCAGATCCCAACGATCCTCCCCACGAATTCCCTCCCCCTGATGTTCCAGAGACCTACCTGCCACCACCTCCTCACGAACTTCCTAAAACTGGCGCTTCCACTATTTGGGTTTCCACTCTCTACTTGATGGGGGCTTCTAGTATAACCGGTGGTTTATTCCTCAAACGTAAAATATCTTTACAGCCGGAAATGCAGCTACCGCTATCGGAAGTTCCGCCGACGGTGAGCAAACGGTCACGGCGTTCCAAAGCTAGACGTAAGCGTCAAGATCCTCCTAATTTTACCGCTCTCCTGCTACTCCTTCTTGTAATCACCAGCACCCTACTTGCTGCTTGCTCAACCACAACTCCCACCTCAGCGCCTGCTACCTCTCCACCGACACCGATGCTACTGCATATGCCAGATATTGAAATTCTCCCCCTGCAGGGGGAACCACCCCTTATCGACCCCGAAGCTACCTTTCGTATTACCGGACCTCAGGGTATACCCACCAGCGAGTTAACCAAACTTATTACTACCACTCCCGCAGTGGACTTTGCCGTCATCCAGGAGGATGGCGGCTCCTATTTAATGAAGCTAAATAACGCTCTCAAACCTAACTCCCTCTTCCAAGTTGTCATAGCCGCTGAACAAGAATCTCGTAGCTGGCTCTTCCAGACCAAAAAGGAGTTTGCGATAACAGCCACTCTCCCTAACCATAACGCCTTCTGGGTTCCTTTAGACAGAGGTATTGAGATCTACTTCAATCAAAGCGATCTACCCGATATAGCCCCCTATGTCACCATAACCCCTCGAGTTGAAGGTTACTGGGAACAACATCGCTCCACCTGGGTCTTTGTCCCCGACCTACTACAGGAAGATACGCAATATACCATAAAAGTTGACGGCAGCCTCTCCAGTATAGCTGGAGAGCTCTTAGGTAAAGACTATATTTTTTCTTTTAGGACAGATATTTTAAATTATCAAACAGGCAAAATTACCATTGCCGGTGATTACTATGAAAGCTTTACCAGTAGCGATACCCCTCTCATCGAGTTACTGGTTTGGGACAGCGCTTGGCAACAAGCCGATTTTACCCTTAATGTCTATACTCTCCCTGAGCCAGAACAGCTTTTAACTATTTTAGCCCAACACCATGCCCACACGGCTGGGACTATTGCTCCGGTATCTTTTACGGGCTACAATGTCACCAGTTTTCGCTCAGACCCCGAACCTTGGCGAGACAACTTACTCTTTAGCGTCGAAAGCAAAATTGCTTCCGTTATTTACCCGGACTATTATTGGTATACACCAGCTTATTTAATGCTCCCTGAAAGCTTAGCCCCAGGTTGGTACTTAGTAGATATCTACACTGATGGCAACAGTGAATACAATTTGGATCCTACGGCTTTTCAGAAGTTAATTCAAGTTAGCGATACCATGGTGTACCTCCATGCCACTTATCAAAACCTGGTAGTTTGGCTCCACGATGCTTCCGAGGGGGGAGCTTTAGAGGGAAGCGAAATCTACCTGGAAGATGAACTCCTGGGACAAAGCGATGCCGATGGTCTTGCGCTTCTTACGATAGCAGACACGGCGGATAGCCAGGCTTTTAACTGGCTGCAGATTAAAAATACCGATGCAACTTCCTTTATCACCCCTGTTACCCTCTACGGTGCCAACGATACCCCCAACCCTTCCGAGCTATACTATAGCTACCTCTTTACCGACCGCAAGGCATATCTACCTACCGATACCATCGAGTTATGGGGAGTGGTGCGTTCCCGCCATGGCACCCCGCTCCCCCAGGAAGCCACCGTGGCACTGCAGAGCTGGCGTTATAACTCTCGCCTCCAAACGGGAGAGGAAGTTAATATCGTGGAAATGCCTGTACTCTTAAACCCTTCGGGAAGCTACCATGTTTCCCTTCCCTTAGATAATTACATCTCCACATACTACACCATAGCCCTCTTCTTCCCAGGTATAGAACAGCCTGTAGATACCACTTACATGCAGGTAATCGACTACCGTAAGCCTATTTATACCGGCACTATCACCTTTGAACAACCCACCGCTTTCAGTTGGGAGACGGTCACCCTGAACAGTCAGATTACCTTTTTTGAGGGAACTCCGGCTGTGGATCTACCACTACTGCTCAATCTTACTTCATATGCTCCCAACCTATATTATGACCAATACTTTTTTGGTAACACCAATCTCGCAGGGCAGTATAACCTTGACTTTATTCCCGAGCAGCTTGCCCCAACCGCATCTCCCTGGTGGGAAGCTACCGTTTCCAGTGACCGTGTCTCCTGGCAACCCAGGACTCTTAGCGCCTACTTGCGCAACAATGCTGCGGAAGACGCTCCCTTTTACTTACATGCCGATATCCCCATTTTCGCCACCGATATTATGCTGCGAGCTGCCTGGGATGAGGCCACGACAACGGTCAAGGTGAAGAGCCACTTGTTGGACTTAACCAACTATCAGACAGCAACTCATCGTTATGGACCTTATGATAGCTTAGCCGGCAACCCTCTGGAACTCCCTTTCACCCTGGAGATACATCAAGTTAACTGGTTGAAGGAGCAGGTGGGCACCCTCTATGACTTTATCAACAAGGTAACAATACCCCAATACAAATACTCCACCGAGGATCTGGTTATCAAAAGTATTTCTGGACATACCAGTTTAGGAACTGCGGAAATAAGTGGCATTAACTACCCTCCCAGTCAAGATTGTTACTACTATGGGTTAGTCCTTTGCCAGGATGCTCAAGGGAATGTGGTGGAAGAACGTTTTAGTATCAGACCGGAGTTCACCCGCTACTATGTTGACGGGGGCGAATTAAGCTACCAATTTGCTGCAGCAGATTACGCTATGGAAGTAGGTGCGACTACCCAAATTTCTCTCCTGGAAAACTATAACCCCATGGCGGCAGTTCCTGGCTCTTACCTAGTGCTTCAGCTCCAAAGCCCCCAAGGCTACAAGGGGCACAGTCTGGAGCAGGGACTTAGTTTCAGCTACACCTATACCGCTGATGATGTCCCAGGGATCTTTTTACAGGGTGCCTATTGGAACGGTTCCCGTATATTTCCCGTCAACCATACCTATATTGGCTTTGCTTCTAACGAAAGACGTTTAGCGTTAGCTCTGAACACCGACCAAGCAAGCTATCTGCCAGGTGATACCGTGACCGTAGATTTGGCTGTAACCGACCGGGAAGGAAATCCTCAGAGAGCGGATCTCTATCTTTGTGCGGTTGATGAAGCTGCTTTAGCCATAGCTCCTCATGAAGCCAATATACTCCAAGGTATATACCGTTACCTTAACTCCCCCTTAACTTGGCGTTATGCCTCCTATGTTCAACACAGCCTCTTTCCAGGTTCCATGGCCGAAAAGGGAGGAGACGGTGGTGGAGCTAACCCTCGGCGTGATTTCCGGGATGCTGCCATAGCTGTCATGCTGGCTACTGATGCTAGCGGTCAGGCCAGTTATAGCTTTACTCTGCCTGATAATCTTACCACCTGGCGTCTAACGGCTATAGCTGTCACTCCTGAAACAGCCGACTTCATTTTAGCCGGAGAGAGCAACTTGGAGATTGCTGCTACCCTCCCCTTCTTTGTGGATGTTATCTTAGGGGATAGCTACCTACTAGGAGATGATCTCGCGGTAACCCTCAGGGCCTTTGGCTCGGAACTCAACAGCAACCGAGGAGCCCATGTGCAGTTGACTTGCCAGGTGCAAGATATCACCGGTGAAGTCTGGCAACAGCAACTAAGCATAGCCCCCGGTGCCTACGGTAATATCAACTTTGGTCCCATGCCAGCCGGAGAGTATGTGGTTACAGCCATAGCCGAATATGGCGCTTATCGAGACATGGTCGAGCTTCCGGTAAGTATTTTGGGCAGTGTCGCCGAACTCCCTCTCACCAAAGAATTGGATTTAAACTCCACTTGGGATTTGGAAGTTTTGCGCGAACCTGTTTCCCTTTACTTTTATGATAAAAACTTGCAAATGCAAATGCGTAGTGCCAGCCATTTACTAAGGCAACAGGGCATGCGTGCCGACCAACGAGTAGGGCTTGCCCAAGCCTTGGCGTGGCAAAGGGCTATGCTGGATAGTTCGACGGTGCCAGCTAAGCTGCCTATCAATCGCGAAGGGGTAGGTAATATCCAACACTATGAAGGTGGCGTTCGCCTTTTACCAGATGCTGCTCCCGATCCTATATTAACGGCCAAAGTTATTATGGCAGCTCCCGACTACCTGGATTTATATAGCGCTGCCGATTACTTGACCAGCATACTCTCTAACGTAGATAGTCCCAGTGAACATGTAGTAGCTGCTCTCATGGGTTTAGCAGCCCTCCGCGAGCCAGTCTTGGTAGATACCTATGCTCTCCTCCAAGACACTGCTAGTTTAACCCTTAAAGAGCAAGTCTATTTAATTATTGCCGCTGCTGAACTGGGAGATATCTCACTGGCCCAAAAACACTATCAGCGTTTGGTGACCCCCTTGGTTGCCGAACTGCCACCTTGGAAGTACCTCCCTAGTGGCTACACCTCTACCGATGATTTGGAGCTCACAGCTCTGGTTCTGTTGGCAGCTTTGCATGTGGATAAGGTGAACGCTCCTGGGTTCCTGGCTTATCTTCTAGATCATCACTCCCCTGAAGCTCTTACCAACTTGGAAATAATGGCCTTTCTCACCCGCTATCTTCCGGAAATCCCGGAAACCACCAGCTTTAGCTATCTTTTAAATGGAGTAACCCAGGAAGTTGTTTTAGATAAACGGCACCTTCACCAGGAGGAGCTTACCTCCCAACAGCTAGCGCTAGCGAATGTGCAGCTACTCACCGGAGAGTTAGGGATCTCCGCCTCCTACACTGGCTCCCTAGCTGAGGCATCGTTACCCGAAGAACATCGCCTAGCTCAGGTAACCAAAACCATTACCCCTATGCGAGGCAATATCCTGGAGCAATCGGCGCTGCAGAGAGTAACTATCACTGCCAATATGGATCCTGAGATATTCCAGGGTGGTTTTTTCCTTACCGACTACATCCCCAGTGGGATGCGTTTTGTCTCGGTAAGCACCGACTTATATGGCTACGATGCTAATAATCGGTATGGTTGGTCTCTGCTCCAGCAGGAGGGGCAAAAGGTGGTTTTTTATGGTTACGCAGCAGAAATTGTCATTAACTACTATGTTAACGCTGTCTTACCAGGACGTTTCGTGCTGGAATCTACTTACCTCCAGAGTATCACTACCGATGCCTGGGGAGCTTCAGCCAGGGGTGAAATAATCATCCGTGGCAAATAAGGCACTTAAGCTATCTAGGGATACAGGGTGGCTAGTTTTTATCATTGGAACAGCTATTGCCTTGTACGCAGCAAGATATTTCTACCTGGATCAACACCTGAGCTGGGAGCTTAACGCCTCGTTATTACCGCCTAATCGTCATACCATTACCTCACCCTCTCCTCCCCCTGCTGCATTTCGGGCAAGCGCCTCTCTCCTACCAGGGGAAGCAGACGCTTCCCGGCTACCCACTTCCTTAGAATGCCTCTTTTACGACCCCCCACGCTTTGCCCGTTCGGTACGGGAAGCTTCCCCTTACCCTTTAACCACTCCCTTGCTAGCAGGAGTTGTTCCGCACCACCTAGTCGCTGATCGATATATCGCTTCTTTCTTTGCCACTGTGGCGGAAACCGCTGAGGCTTATACCAGCGTTCTTCTCTTAGGACCAAACCATAGCGGTAAAACCGTTCCTCTGGTGACCAGCCAAGCCGGTTTCAATACCCCCTATGGCTATTTGGCTAACAACATACCTCTAACTCAAGGGTTGCTGGAGCATCCTCAGCTTAAGGTGGCTCATAACCCTGCTCTCATCCAGGAAGGCCACTCCTTAGCCGCTCTGGTTCCCTACGTTAAATACTATTTACCTCAAGTCACTTTGGGAACGCTACTCCTCAGCAACGATCTCTCTCTCCAGGAATGTTTTATCTTAGCCCAGCATCTGGCACAGCTCGAGGAGACTCTAGTCGTGGCTTCCATCGACTTTTCTCACTACCTGACACCCCAAGAAGCGGCTATGCGTGACTTAGTTACCCTTAAGGCTATAAAGCAATGGGATTATCCCACTATTTCGCAGTTTACTGATGCTCATGTAGATTCTCCGGAAAGTTTGATCACGATTCTTTACTTAGCGGAGTTGCATCATGTTCCCAACTTAGAACTCTGGGAGCATAGCGAAGCTTCTCTCCTAGAAAACGCACCTCTTCCCCAGGGAACGACCTCCTACTTTATCTTAGCGGCTCCCCGACCATAAAATGATAAAAGCATTGCAAAACACCTCTTTTTTTAGTATAATCGAGTAAATGATACCCCCCAGACCTCAAAGGAGTCGGTTTTCGTGCCATGGTTTTAAAATAATTAACAGGAGGAGTTTGTATGCCGAAGCTACTTTATCAGGGACATGGCTCTTTCCGTCTGGTCACCGACGAAGGTTACGTTATTTTTATCGATCCCTATGCTGGTGAAGGTTACGATTTAGATGCCGACCTTATTCTGGTGACCCACCAACACTTTGATCACAACCAGATCGACATGGTGCCTAAGAAGGCAGATGCGCAAATTATTTCTAATGTGGAAGCCTTGGCAGGAGGTAAGCACAACAGTTTTGATGTTCGCGGCATTAAAGTGGAAGCTGTGGAAGCCAGTAATAAAGGGCATTCTGCCGATGATTGTGTAGGTTACATTGTCTCCCTAGACCAAGTTTCTCTCTACTTCTGCGGCGATACCTCCATTACCCAGCAAATGGCAGACTTATCTAATCGCGATATCGACTACGCTTTCTTCTGCTGCGACGGCGAGTATAATATGGACTTAGAGGAAGCAGCCGAAGCAGCTAAACTAGTAGGCGCCAAGAACAATGTACCAGTGCATCTAAAACCTGGCGAACTCTTCGATCGGGATTTGGCCGAAGCTTTCAAAGCTCCCAATCGTCTAATTATCGAAGCCGGTCAAGAAATAAAGCTGGACGATGAAAGACCGGAATAAACTCGTTATAAATCTCAAGTAGCGAAATTTAAATTGCACCGTTTGCTTTGACCTACGGTGCAATTTTCGTAATGATCCTTAAACTCCATTTCGTGATCTATCTACTGCAACGCGAAGCTGCGTGATGGGGTATACACTACAGACTAGGTGGTAGATATGCATAACCATGGAGCGGGAATTGTGGAAGAGTTGGCACCTGGCGCTGTCCCCTTAGATACCTCCTGGATGGCAGCTTTTTGGGCAGTATTCACCGATGTGGTCATTGAAGTTAATGCTCAACTAATCGTCACCAATTTAAGGCATAAAGCCGAAAGCAATGTAGCTGGTAAAAATATAGCCGGTCATGCCTTTCTAGATATAGCCATGGAAAGCGACAAACCGTTAGTAGCAGCCCAAATAGAGAAGCTGCAAGGAGGGTTGGTTTCCTATGTACGCTTCCAATTCCTTGCCCATTGGGGACGCTACTACCGCTGGACTTTAGAAGGGGTCTGGCAAGACCGGGAGTTTCTTGGCTGCCGTGGTGTGGCTATTGATGTCACCGAGCAAACTTTGAAGGAGATAACCTTAAACTGGCAGCGTGCGGTTATTGAAGGTAGCAACGACTTCATTACCATTTCCGATTTCGCCGGGTCTGTTCTATACACCAACCCCGGCGCCTACGCTATGACCGGCTTCGACCCTTCCGCCGGCTCCATTCTTTCGGGTAACCTCTTTCCCGACCATCACCGAGAGCGAATTATCCAGGAGGGGTTCCCCGCCATTTTATACAAGCAAACCCCCTGGGTCGCTCAGGGAGAACTGATACGCCATGATGCCTCCCTACTTCCTATAGAACACACCATGTTTACCGTCCATAACGAAGATAATGAAGCTTTCCTTATAGCGACAATTATCCGCAACATTTCATCTTTTTTAGAAAACGAACGCCGCATTGCCGAAGCGCTCAAGGCTGCTGAAGCTGCCAGTTTGGCTAAAAGTGAGTTTCTTTCCCGTATGAGCCATGAAATTCGCACCCCCATGAACGCTATAATCGGCATGATCAACATCGGCCTCGCCACCGACGATGTTGAGCGCAAGAACTATTGCTTCCGCCGCGCTGACACCGCTTCCAAGCACCTCCTCTCTTTGATTAACGATATCCTCGATATGTCGAAAATTGAAGCCGAAATGTTTGAACTCTCCTGTCATACCTTCAACTTTGAAAAAACCTTACAAAATATTGCGAACCTTGCAAATGGCAGAGCCGAAGAGAAGCAACAGAGCTTTACAGTTAGCATTGCTCCGGAAGTCCCCAGCCACATTCACAGCGATGAACTGCGTTTGTCCCAAGTTATCAGCAACCTCCTCTCCAATGCCGTCAAATTCACCCCAGAAAAAGGCAGCATCGCTCTCCGGGTTAAGCTAGTTGCGGAGCAGGAGGAAACCGTCACTCTGCAGTTCGATATTGTCGATACCGGTATAGGTATTTCTCCCGAACAGCAGCAGCGTCTCTTTACCTCCTTTAGCCAAGCTACGGCAGATATTTCCCAGCAGTTTGGTGGTACTGGTTTAGGCTTGGCTATCTCCCGCAGTATCGTGGAGATGGTAGGAGGTAGCATCTGGGTAGAGTCCGAGCTGGGTAAAGGTTCTTGCTTCAGTTTTACCTGGCAAGTCAAGCGTGCTGAAAAAAAACCGGAAACAGAGCTCTACCTAAGTACCCACCCCAGTAGCTTAAATTTGCGTGACTATACCATCTTAGTGGTGGAAGATGTGGAAATAAACCGGGAAATTATTGCAGCTATCCTGGAAGAAAGTGGTGTAACCATAGACTACGCCATTAATGGGCAGGAAGCGGTAGCGATGTTTCAAAGCAACAGCTTGCGGTACCATTTAATTTTAATGGACATTAACATGCCTATTTTGGATGGTTATCAAGCTACCCAACAGATTCGGGCCTTGGACCTACCTTCCGCCAAAGAGATACCCATTATCGCCATGACCGCCAATGTCTTTAAAGAAGATATTACCAAATGCCTAGCCGCAGGAATGAATGCTCATACCGGCAAACCAATCGACGCCCCTGAACTCTACGAACGTCTCAAACAATTTTTGAAGGAGTGATCTCATGGTTTATCGGCAGATTGGTCAGACCGATATGAAAATTTCGGCATTAGGGTTTGGCTGTATGCGTTTACCTATGACCGAAAAGGATGGTACCCCCATAGTAGATGATGCTCTGACTACTCCCCTCTTGCTCCGCGCTGTGGAGCTGGGTATAAATTTTTTCGATGCTCACTGGTTTTACTGCAATTATGACTGCCAACGAGCTATGGGACACGCCTTAGCCTCAGTGCGTGACCAAGTTTATCTTTCTTCGAAAATTCAACTGGCCTTAATTAATAAACCAGCAGATTTTAGAGAGTATCTGGAGCGATCACTGGAGCAGATGGGGGCTGAGTACTTAGACTTCTACCATTTCCCTGCTTTAAGCTATCGCACTTGGCAGGAGAAGATCCTACCTCTACGTCTCATTGACGAAGCGGAAAAGGCTAAAGCTCAAGGACTGCTTCGCCACCTCTCTTTCTCCTTCCATAGCGACCCGGACAAAATGCCGGAGCTTATTGATACTGGTGCTTTTACCACTGTTTTAGGGCAGTACAACCTGGTGGACAGGCGTAACGAGGAGTTTTTTACCTATGCTAAAGGTAAAGGAGTAGGCACCATGGTGATGGGTCCACTGATGGGCAGCGTGCTCACCGATGGTGGTGAGACTTTCCTTAAGCGGATGGCATCTCCCGCTTCTTCAGCAGCAGAAATGGGGTTGCGTTTTGTGTGGAGCGCACCTTTTATCGATGTCGTCCTCTCCGGCATGAATACCCTGGAGCAACTGGAAACCAATGTGGTTTATGCCCAACAAGCAAATAATATTCCTGTTGCCGAGCGGTTGAGCTTACTGGAGCGCAGCGAGGAGCTCAAGAGCTTAAACGACCTGTATTGCACTAACTGTAACTATTGTGCCGGTTGTCCGGCAAATATCCGCATTGGCAATATCTTTCAGCTGTATTTACAACATCATATCTGGGGCTTAGGCGAAGCGGTAGCTTTGCGTCTGGCAAGCTATCAACCTACCGGCAATGCTGTTCCTGCTTCTGCCTGCACCGCTTGTGGTCAGTGCCTGCCACGTTGTCCCCAAGGAATTGTCATTCCCCAGGAGCTAGCTCGCGTTTGGGAAGTCCTACAAGGGCTCTCCAGGTAAGATAACGATTTTTTAAGAGCAAAGGAGTGGCTGTATGCCTTATAAAATGCTAGCTTTAGATATCGATGGCACTTTGCTCACCAGTACTCGGGTACTCACCCCACGCACCAAACAAGCTGTCATCAAGCTGCAGCAACAAGGTTGGCTGGTCACTTTGGTGAGCGGTCGTCGCCACACCTCTATGCTCTCTTTGGCTGGGGAGTTGGAATTAAACGCGCCTATTGTCGCCTTTAACGGTGGTCTTATTGTCGATGCTGCTAAAGAAATGGTTCTAGCCAAGAAAGATATGCCCCTGGAGAGCATCCGAGAGATCCTTCTCGCCTGGCAAGCAGCTAAAGTGAACTTTCGCTTGAACACCAGCTCCTTCCACGGACCTCCTTTTTACTACTACGAAAACCCCGGCAGTGTTTATGGTTTTCGGGAACGGATGTACACTCAGGAACTGCGGGAAGGACGTCGCTTTTATCAGGTAGACGAAATCGATTTTAACCCTTTACGCTTAATCGTGGGAGGGACTGAGCGGGAAACCACCCTGGCTAAAGAGGTTGCCACCCCCTGGCTCGACGGTGCTAATCTCTGGGCTTTGCACCTGCAAGATTACGATGAGTTGTGGTTTTTAGAAATTTTCCCCGGGGAGATGCATAAAGGGATTGGGTTAAGCAATTTGTGCAGCTTACTGAGCATTAGCCCGGCAGCTTGCATCGCCATCGGTGACCAGTTAAACGATATAGAAATGCTGCAGACAGCAGGTTTGGGCATCGCTATGGGTAACAGTGTCCCTACGGTCAAAGAGGCAGCACAAATAGTTATCGGAGATCACAATGAAGAAGGATTAGCTATTTTCATTGAAGAACTCCTTGCTGGACGTCTGAGTGGCTATCTGCCGTAACTTTATTCTATACGCATAAGGTATGTCATAAACCTCCCTGGCGACTACACGAGCCACGCTGTGGCTAGCCAAGTCACC
>Ga0123353_10014446_pt1 | contig 11383 bp, 13 predicted proteins | sample TergutLab28metaG_3_FD_92763 | JGI IMG/M metagenome (GOLD analysis project Ga0123353, IMG submission 92763) | Labiotermes labralis P3 segment gut microbial communities from Petit-Saut dam, French Guiana - Lab288 P3 | ecosystem: Host-associated > Arthropoda: Insects > Digestive system > Gut ... | reverse complement strand
AGCAACAAGTTACAGCAAAGCACTGGTTTTGTGATTGTGATTCGAATGCAGTATCAAACGCTGGCATTCCCTTTGTTTCTCAGGCGATAATGCAACAGGAGCAAACCGGATACCCCATTTTGGCAATATCCGGTCGCTCCGCCGCGTTCCCGGCTTCAATGTTCATTCCCGACTCCTGTAGGGGCGCAACACGCTGCGTCTCTACGGTTCAATACCGACAAGAATGAGAGGAACGGCGGGTATTGAATGTACTCGAAGCCATTAAGATGAGAGTAAATCTCCGTGATTTTCATTTGCTTGCCTCCTGTAATCGCAGGTGGTTTTGCCAAGGCGACAATGCTATTTTACATCCGTTCTTGACAGGATCATACACGGGTCTATCCATGGGTCTCGTTTTCAAAACCCCTTCGATTTCCATACGGATTCGTTGTCGAGCCGTTTTGACGTAATCGACAACGGTTTCTGCTCCGAACCCTTTTCGCTTGTGTCGAATCGCTGCAATGATCGTGGTTCCAACACCCAGAAATGGATCAAGAACCGTATCCCCCTCGTCGGACATCGAAAGTACCAATCGCTCCACCAGTTCGACAGGAAACTGACATGGATGGTCGGTCTTTTCAACGTGATTACTTTTTACGTTTGGGATTTCCCAAACATCGCCAGGATTCTTTCCCAGTGGATTGCAGGAATATTCCCCGGCTTTGGGTCCTTTGAAATGTTTTTTTCCTGGATATTTTTGCGGGACACGAACAGGATCAAGGTTGAAAACATAATCGTCTCCTTTTGTATACCAAACAATCGTTTCGTAGCGACCAGAAAAGCGGTTTTTGCAGTGAAGCCCGTGTCCAAACTGCCAGACAATCCGGTTACGCATTTTCATTCCCAGACTACGAAAAACTGGATAAAGAACGGAATCGAGTGGAATAATCCCGCCCGCTGGGTCAATAAAGTTGCCCACCTCCCAGCAAATACTCCCGGAAGGCGCAAGAACCCGATAACATTCTCTAATGATTTCACGTTGTTGCTTCAAATAATCGTCCAAAACTAAACGGGATTCGTAGGACTTTCCAATATTATAGGATGGGGAGGTCACGACAAGCCGAACTGTCTCCTCAGGAATCGTTTTCAGGAATTCCAAGCAATCACCCGGATAGACAATGACCTCGGCATCCTCATGAAACAGATCTGCAATGTCGTGGTCGTGGTTAGTAGAGAGCAACGTTTTCATCGTCTATATTGTCAGTCCTGATAATCGGGAACACTTCCGAATGCCACTGCATTTTTCGTATGACTCTATTGTACACGACGCCTTCACTTTGGTGAATATACCTCTGTCTCGCCGACGACCGCTTGCCGCTCTTTATCCTGAAGCCGGTTGGAAATTCCGCAAGTCTATTGTTTATTGTTTTCGCCCGACAACGGAGATCCGACGCACCCCGAGGCGGCTGCACGGCTGTACGGGCATGTCCGAAAAACCGAAAAATGACCCGCTCCGGGTCTATTCCCACGAAGGGCTATGGACATCGAGCGGACCTTCGGGAAATGGCACGTTTTTCAGTTCGTAGTACATGGGGCAGTTGCTCTGCATGGAGATCGGCAAATCCCGACTGTTCCACATCACGACCGAATCATCCGCCAGTTTCCAACCTTGCGAAGTGTAATATGGCACCAAAAATTCCTTGCAGTACAAAATGGCAAAAAGGAATCCCCGGTTTGCGGCTTCTTGCAGGGCTTGGTGAAGCAGGCGGCGAGCCAGCCCCGATCCCCTGTTGTCCGGCATGACACTGACCCCTTGGACACTGGCAACGTTGTACCGAAAGTTCCACGTCGTGGTGATCGTCCGAACGACCACGGCAATGTGTCCGATGATTTGTCCTGCCTGTCTGTCCTTGGCGGACCGCCGAGCAACGACCGAGTAGATCGGCGGCGTGCTGTGCCAAATCCGGCTGTGACGGAAAGTCTCCGCCCAGTCGGGGAAACACAAGCAGAGCAGTTCCCGAATTTGCAGATCGTCATCCGCTTGAAGGTCATTTTCGTCAATGACCTCCATCGGCGGTGCAATCGGTGTGCCACATTCGGACTCGGACATTCCTTAAACTACGTTGCAGAAAGGGGAAGAACCGGTAAATTCTACCGGACACCGGAAATCGGTCAATGCCGGAAGAGACGCTGTCTGAGGCTCTCGCTGGAAAGTTTTATCCCCAAAGTAGGACAAAGAGCGGGGCGGCGTTATTGGAACAATACCGATCTTTGACAATTAGGCGATGCAAAAAATATCAGCACCCCTCGGAGCAGGCGGAACTCTGAGGGGTGAAGGGAGACGGGTATCATGCGAATTTTCCTATTGCGCACGTCCGCAAATGATGGCGGCAGGGCGGAAAATCAACGGCTAACCGGCATTTGCCCACAAAGTCACTCGGTGTCACAAAAGTTGGCTCTTTTGTCGATGGGGTACAATGTGCCAGCTGCCGTTTGCAACGGGGAGAAGAAGTCGGGCAGTCGGGCGTGCCCGCTTCCGTCGTTTTTTGGGCGGGCTACGGCCGTGCGTTATCAGCACTCTGTTGCCAAATGCGGACAGTGCCATCTGCAGTTACCGTAGCAAATTTTCTTTCGTCTGGTGAGAAGCCGAGAAACATTCCCTCAAGCGTTTGTAATTCCTCACCAGAATCGATGTCCCAAATTCGTGTAATTAAGGACACACTTTCTCCGTGCGGATTGCATTCTGCACACCCACTTGTCGTGCCTACTTTCGTAATTTGCTCTTGCCGCCATGTGGTACGCCCTGCAAGTGCTTGCAATTCTCTGCCAGAATCGACATCCAAATTCGGGTACCCTGTTGGCAACAATTAGCGAGATCATAATACGTAACAAGTTTACGACCATCGTGTGAAAAATAAAATCCTCTCGCGTTCGTTCTTAATACGTGCAATTCTCTGCATGTTTCGGCATCCCAAATGAAGACGCTCCCCGGTATCCCCTCTCTCTCTGTAACAAATGTCGTACCGTCAGGAGAAAAAGGCGTACGCCCAGGGGACCCCATTCTTCCTTTATCTGCTTCTTCAAACTGTTGCAACTCTCTACCTGTATTGACATCCCAAATTCGGATGGCTGTGTTGTTACCTTGAAGAGCGCGTCGCGTAACTATTTTCTCATCATTGGGGAAAAAGTGTCCGGGCATCCCTTCAAGCCGTTGCAATTCTCTGCCCGAATTGACATCCCAAATCCGGGTACTGAAATCCCGTCGCACTCCCGTAGCAATTTTCCTGCCGTCATGGGAAAACATAGCACTGTCCCCCTCAACTGTTTGCAATTCCCTGCCTGATTGGGCATCTAAAATGCGAGTCGTATCCCAACCCGGTACGGCGATCTTTGTTCCGTCTGGGGAAAAGGAATAGGTGCCAGCATCTCTGGAAAACTCGTGCAATTTTTTCCCCGATTCGGCATCCCAAACAAAAACACGTCCTCTGCCCCCATCGTGCATCGCAATCGTCTTTCCGTCTGGTGAGAAAATGGCTTGGTGATTCAACCCTCCCACCATCTCCAAAGCAGGAAGCAACTCTCTTCCCGACGTGGTATCCCACCTTCGGATAGGCATGCCATGTTCTGCCCATTTATCTGTTGTCAGGAGCACTTTGTTGGTCGGAAGTGAAACAAAATGTCCAGCAATTTTTGCAATTTCTCTGCCCGATTCGGTATTCCAAAGTCGAACGTTCACACCCTGCTCCATCGTAACAATTCTCTTTCCGTCCGGGGAAAAGCGAACATCTGTTGTGTGCCCGCCCGTATGCCCTTTGAGTTCGTGCGCCAATCTATACGGAGCGGTGTGCCCGTTTTGTTGTGAGTTTACTTGCCACCACAGCCAGCATAATACCGACACGACAACGCCGCAGAGCAGTATAATCAAGGCAAATGCCATTATTGAGGAGATCATGCTCATACACGATTTCATCGTTTCGCCGAACGATTTTCTGTTTCTTTCGATGGTGGGCACATGAACGCGCTGAGGCATCGAAGCGTGGACACCCGGCGGTGCCGTGGCAAACGGATTCGGTCCAGTTGGTATGGTAGCGGTAAATGGATTGGTTCCGGTAGGCGGCGGTGTCGGCGTGGTAGTATTTTGTGTTACCTGATCCTGTTGTTTTTGGAGTTGCTCACAGTCTTCCCGAAGTTGCTCAAAGTCTTGATCTTCCAAATCTTCTGCCGCACTTTTCGTTTCGCTTTCCGTTCCGTTTTCCGTTTCGTAGAACGGCAAACCTTTCACATTTTTTGCCAGTGCAGTTTTGCCATTCCCGTCTTCGACGCGGGTTTCAGGCGTAACCGTTCCTTGCAGAGCAAGTTTTTTGAGTTCTCTGCCTCTGATGGGACCAACCTTTTCGTCGTTTGTGTTATAGTAATACCAGTTTGCCATTTTTTTCTATTTGTTACGCGTCTCTATTTTTATACTTTCTTCTGTTGGTGCCTGTTCGTTTGCGATGCATTGGTCAGCGATGCATTTGTTAAGTTTGTTGGCTTGGTTTTCTGCGAAACTAGTGATGCTTTTTTCGTTTATGCATGTAATTGCTCCGCCTACGGCTGCGAAGAGCGGAGGAGATACTATCATCACAACTGTAGACGCACTTTCAAATCTTTGCGGTGACTTAAGTCCTCTGATCCTTGCGGCATCTCGCTCGAAAATTATCTTTTCTTGGGTTGCGTTAAAATCCTCGGGTAATCTACCTAAGTGTCTCTTTGCTGCGATTTGAAGTTCAAAGTTTTTTACATCTTTTTGAACGATGCTTTGGATTTTACGGTCTGCGGTTTCTATGCTTGTGTCATTCACGAATTTTCCAAACCAGTTTCCAAGCCAATGTCCGCCAATGGCACCAAGTCCGATTGCCGAAAGAGTTGTTGCAAGGAATGTACGTCGTCCCATTTTTTCCGCGTCTAAAAAACTCTTTTGTTCTCGTTTGTATTCTGTCATTGTATTCTTCTCCTTTTTGTTGTCATCGTTCGCAATGCCTCCGGTGGCACACACGTCTCGTCATTGGACAAGTTCGATTTTCAGTATATCGGCAGTAACAGTGCCGTTAGGGTTTTGTCGGTGGGGACCGAACCCCACTCTGACTCGCCAATTGCCACGTTGAGTGGCATTACGTGCAAGTTCCCTAATGTTGCTTTCAAGACCGCTCACTGAAATTTCAAGGAGGCGACCATCGTCCGCGACTGCCACATTGGTAACGTTCAGTTCTGGAGGAAATGCTACCACTTCGGCACTTGGCTGGGTGAATCGTGCATTGGTGTTGCCGGTGGCAACTGCGGAGATTCTCATTGTCAAACTGCTGTTGTCACCATTGTATCGCGGAGCACCCGCCATGGAATAGGGGTAAGAAAGTGACTGGACAACTTGCGGAGCGTTGTTGCTTGGGGAACCGCCATCACCCGCATTACCACCACCAGGGGCACCGCCTTGTTGTGGTTGCGTGGGACGTTGTACAATCTGCTCCGGTCTGGGGGCAATTACATGTCCATCCGAAGTCCTCACGATGCTGGGCAACTTAATGTCTCTGATTATTACGCCAACATGAAACTCGTCTCCTGAATTGTTACGGTTGGAAGTGACAAACCTACCATCTGGAGTAAACCACGTTTGTGCATCCGCAATGTTAACTATTCCAGAAGTAGTATACACATAGAGAGCATTCCGAAATGCAATATAGGGTCTAAAACTGTTCCTATTAGAATAATAAAACCAGTCATTCGATTTTGTAACAAAATACTTTGGTAATATGCGCTTTACGTTTTCCGCTATTTTTACCGGCGCATCGCGGTCCGCTCTTGTGCCGTCTCCCAAATTGCCATCATTACGTCCCCAACCCCAAAGAACACCATCTTTCGTCAGTGCGTAAGACCTGATTGGATTAGCCCCATCTGCGGTCTCGACTATCATGGAATCAATATTATCTCTACCACCCAACACTCTGGAGATTTCTCCTGGATACTGTTCCGGGAGCACAACCCGAAACCCAACATTCCAGCCCGGCTCAGGCCAGCCTGGGAACAAGTCCATTTGGGGGCTTGCTGTGTTACCGTGTCGCATAGAAACGTGGTCTCGCAGTAATTGCTGGTTATGATTGAAATAATCGTCAGTTTTAACGGGAGCGAATGCGATTTGACCATTTTTTACCCCAGTTCCCCAAGCCCATCGGCTTTTATCGGTTTTTAACGCGTATACCGTAAGCACTGCGTCCCTGCCGGGTTCCCCTGGACGATGTGTGAAATATAAATTGGCGACATCTTTCATAACGAGCACGGGCTCTGATCGGTTTAAGCCTGTATCATCCCCAACCTGTCCTAGACCATTATTGCCCATCGCCCATAATTCGTTGTTTTTCTTGATGAAGTAATACGTCCCGCTGACCTGGTATACAGAACGAACATTGTCCATGATCCGTCGTGTACCATACAAAGGACTAGTAAAATTATTGCGTGCAACACCAGTAATATAGGCGAAATTCCGACTGTCGATAAAAGCCGGATCGCCTGCCATTATCGCATGTTCCGACGATGAAACAGCGAGTGTGTTATTGAAATAATAAACACTGTCGTCATCCGGTGTAATCGGCATTGCGATTATTGGCTCTTGATGTGGCTGTGGGGCTGGATTCGGGAGCACAGGTGCTTGCTGCCCTCCCCCTCCCCCTCCTCCTTCAACTATAATCGCCGTGTCCTCTTCTTTATCAAACGCGGCTTGAACTTGGCCTTTCACCGCTCCTTCCGCCCTCTGTCTCGCTTGCCAATCATCATCGAGAATCTTCCAGCCTATTCCGCCGACGATCAACACTGCCACGATGCCGACAACAGTTATTTTCCAAGACGATTTTCCTGTTTTTTCTACGGCGGGTACTGCGACATTTTTTGGCGTTGTGGTGTCTACTGCTGGTGCTGGAGTAACGAACGGATTTACTGCAACAGGCATCGGCGTAGTAAATGGGTTATGATCCGAAGGCATTGTTGCGGTGAATGGATTCTCTTCAGCGGGTGGCACCGGAATAGCAACGTTCTGCGTTGTTTGCTGTCGTTCCTGTTGTTTTTGGAGTCGCTCAAAATCTTCCTGAAGTTGCTCAAAATCCCGCTCATTCAAATTTTCAGTAGCAGACGGCGGCAGTATGATTGAAGACGATTCTGTTTCCGTCGGTGCCGTTTCGGCGAACGTCAGTCCCGTTACATTTCTCGCAAGAGCAGTTCGACCATTCTCATCTTCGACACGAGTGTCCGGCGTAATCGTTCCCTGCCGAGCAAGTCGTTTGAGTTCTTTGCCTCTGATGGGACCAATCTGCTCGCCGTTTTCGTTATAGTAATACCAGTCTGCCATTGTTGTTTCTTTCTATGTTGTGTTTTTTTAGAGCCGCAATCGTAAGATTGTAAACCAGAGTCCGCTGCGTAAGCGAGAAAAATAAGCCGGGAACAAAGGTACTCCGAAGTCCCCAGACGGTTAACTTACTTACGCACCTTCTTGCTCCAACAAAGCGATAGCACCACCCTTAACTGCATAGAAAAAGGGAACTGCAACACTGAGAGTAGCGATACCAGTCAAGATTGCGATGTAGGACATGGCGAGTCCAGCAGGAACGACAAGGGGTGAATAACAAAGAATTGAAAGGATGCAATAAACTAGCCCCAATGATTCGTTAATTCGATACTGAATTCCACGTTGCCGTAGAGTTCTATTCATGTCTTCGCCAAGCCCCTTGTACGCAACGAAAAACCAGTAAAAGCTAAAAATGGGGATGAACAAAAAACCAACGGCTTTACCCGGTGAGGTTCGGGCAATATCAGTTGGGACTCGTTTCCATAATAGATAAAGTAGGATACAACAAAAAACTGTTCCTCCGAGCGAGATGGGAAAAGAAATCATCGTAAAAGCCATGCCAAGTGTAAGAATGCTATCTGCGTTTCTACCATCTGTGGCAATACCCACGCCGAGGTGTGTTGTTATTGCCCCGATAAGTCCTATCGCAAGACTAGCCGCCGCACAAATCCACCACACCATGAAATAGATGTTGAGTTTTTTGGCTTGTGGAGAAATGCTTTCGACCATACCTGAGCAATTGGGCGCGTCAGTTAATCCAGACCCGCATTTAATGCAGATAATCTGTTTAGAATTGAGAGCAACGCCACACTGACGACAGAATTCTTTATAGCCAGTCGGTCTTGCTCCACACGACATACAAGCGACCGCCCGTTCGGAAACGAGATTTCCGCAGTTGGTGCAGAATACCTGTTTTGGTGCAGGTGGTGGTGTTATAGATACTGCTTTTGCCGTCTGGGCAGAGGGCATAGGTGCGGCGGTGAACAAGCCGGGGATTTGTCCCGCAAGTCCTTTATGCCCGCCTTCCGTCTCCAATGGAGTCGTTGGCTTGATGATTCCTCGCTCCACCAACGTTTGAAGCCGTTGCTCGGTAAGCGGACCTTGTCTGACACCATCCGAGTCGGTAAAAAAATAGTTTGGCATGATTTTCGTGTTGCTAAAGGGAAAAGGTTGAAAGGCGAGAAGTGCTGCAACGCGGATGACCGGATAATTGAGCAGGTACACAGGTCAGAACCCGTTGCATAATCCCACACAGTGGCTCCAGTGCTCCAAATGTCTGTTAAATCCACCCTGGTTGACTTGCTTCTAAGCCAAGCCTGTAGTAGTCCCTTATTGGTTTCAATTTTCCCATTATGCTCAGGTAAAGCCTTGCGAGGTGATTTCCTTGCCTGTCAGCCTTACGAAGCCACTCGTCCGCTACCTTATCGTTCACTTCTACTACAATACCGAAAAAATAGCACAAGCCAATCAGGAATTGTCCTTTGGGATTTCCCGCTTTAGCAGCCTTCTCCCATTCAGCGAAATTCGCTTTGTTAGCATTAAGGTAATTCGGTACTTCCATACTGGGCGATTCGCCAAAATCGTTAATCTTATCGAAGTCTTTGTCAACAACCCCTTTGTCTTTGTCGTTGATGGGAACCTTTCCAGCATTTCCGTTGTCACCAATCCCTGGTTTTTGGGGTTCACCGTTGATAAGAACATTTTCGACTTTGCCGTTGTTACCAACCTCTTTTTTGGGGGGTTCGTCGTTGTTGGGAACATTTTCGACTTTGCCGTTGTCACCTTCCTGTGCAATATTGTCGTTGGGTTTGGCGTTTTGTGGTTTGGCGAGGCCGCAACCACACAACAGCAATAGCGTGAAACAGAGGAGACACGGAACGAAAAACTTGAATGTGGTCTGCATTGAATGTCCTTTCTTGGGTAGAGGATTTAAGGCAAAGAACTGCAAGAATTTTTGGCGCAACCGTCGGCGAGACGGGGTACGCCATGTGGCATCATGAGAATTTCCCTCTGTTCCACGAGAGAGCCGTGTGCGCAGGCAAACGGCAATGAAAAGGGCAAACCTTCACACCGAAACTCTGCAAGTCTCGTGCATGACATCCCCCTTGCGGAGACACATGTCTTCACGAGATATTTTTCTAAACTCCCAAACCGGTAATCCGGGTGGAACTTGGAAGCCTAAATGCCAAAAACTTGCGAACTAAACCAATTGTTTATTTGGCGGCGCACGCGCACCGCCGCTCTGGATTATATCTTGCCGAGAGAAGCGGTGCAAGAGGGGGCAGCACGCGACCTGCAAGTTTCAAAATCGGGTCGTGTCCTGAAATTGTGGGGGCGATAGACAAAACTGCCTAAATTACAGGTGTTTCACGCACTTCACCCATACATTTCGCACACGGTGAAAACTGCCTTGTGTCCAGCCGGCAATTCGGGGTATAATGGGGGGCGTAAGCGATCATTCGCTTTTGCCCTTTTGGTGACCGCCCTTAATCCTTACCGTACTTATTTGAAACAACCGCATGAAACTGTATCACGGAAGCAATCAGGTTATCAAAGCTCCCGATTTGGGCAAAAGCAGGAAGTTTTTGGATTTCGGCAGTGGATTCTATCTGTCCATCAGCATCAAGCAAGCGGAAAATCGAGCCAAGTCGGCAAGGTTATTTTTTGAATCCGGAATTCCGACGGTCAATGTTTTTGACTTTGATGATTCGGCGGACAACTTGGAGATTTTGCGATTCGAGACTGCCGACATCGCCTGGCTTGATTTTGTCCTGGCGAACAGAAAGGGAGAATCTGTCGCACAATATGATATAATTGTCGGACCAACCGCCAATGACAAAACGATTTTGACAATAGACCAATACTTGCAAGGGATGTTTGACCACCTGGAAAATCCCAAACAGTTGGTTATCCAACTTTTGCAGCCTGAAAATCTGGAAACTCAATACTTGTTTGCGTCACAAAACGCTTTGGAGCACCTCATTTATTCAGAATCCTACGAGTTATGAATACCCATACCTACATAAAAATCAGCCTCATCAGCATGGTCGTCCGCTTGATCGTCGAAAAGAATCATTTGGACGAACAGGAGGCGATATTTGCTTTCTATAATTCGAGAATCTCCGACAAATTGGCAAACCGGGAGGTCGGACTGTATCGTTACTCGCCATATTTGATTTATGAACTGTGGAACGCCGAGTATCAAACTGGAGAGTTCGAGCAGTCGCCGTATTATTGGAGTCTGTTATGAAAAAAATATCCGACAAAGCGGAATTTTTCATTTTTCTGCTTGAGAAATACGCGGAAACGAAAAGTGTGCCTGCAAAAGATGCCTTGAATCTATGGAAAGAGAAGGGAATCGTGGACTACATAAACGGCATGTACGAACAATATCACACCGAACGCATAGAAAACGCCATACAGGATATTGAAAGAAAGTGCCAAGTTTCATAGCGGGTTTGGGTCCGAGAGTTGCCGACTATGTCGGCGCGTTTGGAGCAAATGTTGACGGGGTACGGCATAACAAAAGCCGGAATGAAACGCGGGCATTCGGTAGAATTGGGGAGACCTACCGTTGCTACTGAGGTTGTTTTGTTGTGGAAAATAAGGTGAAAATGAGGTTGATTGTTTCAAATCTTACCGCTCGTACTCATATATTCATCTCATACGGTGAAAACTGCCTTGTGTCCAGCGGCAATTCGGGGTATAATGGGGTCGTAAGCAATCATTCGCTTTTTGCCCTTTTCGGGAGGCAACACAATGGCTTTTGCTGATATTTCCACACGATATTTTATCGCCGATGATGTTCTAACAGGCAGAACCGTTTCTGTTTGCGCTGAATTGACGACCGAAGAGACAGCAAACGTTCTCGGTTCATCGGAGCAGTACCTTATCGGCTTGCTCGATTCCGGCGAGATCGCGTTTCGACAAGTCGGCGGCAGGCGGTTGGTAAAACTGGAAGATCTGCATGCTGTACTTTCCAAGCATCATGCGGCGAGTTGCATTAGTTTTTCCAGTACGTTAATAATTTTTGTT
>Ga0123353_10014445_pt1 | contig 11383 bp, 6 predicted proteins | sample TergutLab28metaG_3_FD_92763 | JGI IMG/M metagenome (GOLD analysis project Ga0123353, IMG submission 92763) | Labiotermes labralis P3 segment gut microbial communities from Petit-Saut dam, French Guiana - Lab288 P3 | ecosystem: Host-associated > Arthropoda: Insects > Digestive system > Gut ... | reverse complement strand
CTTTGGAGGCGACACCCGGATTCGAACCGGGGGATCATGGTTTTGCAAACCAGTGCCTTACCGCTTGGCTATGTCGCCGGGTCTTTACCTACAAAAAACATGGAGCGGGCGACGAGGCTCGAACTCGCTACCTCCACCTTGGCAAGGTGGCGCTCTACCGGATGAGCTACGCCCGCGAAACCATGGTGCCTCCGGTCGGAATCGAACCAACGACACGTGGATTTTCAGTCCACTGCTCTACCGACTGAGCTACAGAGGCATATTGGCGCCGAAGCGCCTTTGTGTGGCGACCCAGAACGGGCTCGAACCGTCGACCTCCAGCGTGACAGGCTGGCGTTCTAACCAACTGAACTACTGGGCCGCGTTAGCGCAAGTTCGGCGCCTGGTGGGAACAACAGGGCTTGAACCTGTGACCCCATGCTTGTAAGGCATGTGCTCTCCCAGCTGAGCTATGCTCCCGTAACGCATCCACTTGCAACGCTCAGACATTATACTAAAACAAAAATCCCTTGTCAACACGAAATAACGAATTTCCATATATTGCCATTTGCACGGTTGCAGTTCAGGTCGGCTGGGATTTACTCTGACGCAGCGTGTAACTGTTCGCGGAGGTCGGCAGGAGCACATCCCGGGGTAGGGATAGAGCTATAGGACTGACTTGAAGCCGACCACGCGACATTTCACGCAAGTCAGAGTAAATCCCAGCCGACCGTGAACTGTACTTAACAAGACTTCAGTTCGCTGACTTCGAAGACATATACCGCTTCGCAGAATTGACAGCAGGTTTCGATCTGCTCCCCTTTTTTGCGCATATCGTCCAGTTCGCTTTCGTCGAGCGAGAGGACTGCCGCAAGGAATCTCTCGCGGCTGCAAGTGCACCTATACTCTACTTCGCTTCTTTCAAGTATTCGCGGATCAAACCCGCGCATGACAGACTCAAGCAGCTCGTCTGCTCCGCCCGCCCTTAGAGTATCGGTCACGGCGCCTGTTGAGGCAACGTTGCCCTCTATCGAGTCGATGACGTCAGCAGAAGCGCCCGGCAGGAGCTGCACGATGTAGCCGCCTGCGGCGAGCACGGACCAGTCCCTGTCAACAAGGACGCCGAAAGCGCAGGCTGAAGGGATTTGCTCGCTTACAGCAAAGTATGCGGCAAAATCCTCCGCAATCTCCCCGCTCACTAACTCTGTCGACCCGGTATACGGTTCCTTCTCGCCAAAGTCCTTTATGACCGACAGCATACCGTTTCGACCGACAGCGCCGCTTACATCAAGTTTCCCTGCCTCGTTTTTCGGCAAGTCGGCTGTCGGGTTCTGGACAAACCCGCGTACGTTTCCCTCATAGTCCGAGACGACTAATATGATCCCCGCAGGACCGCCGCCGTCAATGCGGACAGTAAGCGAGGAGCCCGGCTTCTTAAGCGCGCTGCCGATTATCGAAGCGGCAGCCATAGTCCTGCCAAGAGCCGCCGTGACGACCGGGGTCGACCCATGAACGAGCCGCGCGCGCTCGGTCAGCGCTTTTGAGCTGATGACCGATATTGAAACGAAACCGTCCTCTGAAATTGCTTTGATTATTTCATCCATTTGCTCTCTTTGTCTTATCCGATTTTTTCCCATACAAACTATGCGTCATAAGAACAGATTCGGAACCAAACTCTTAATGTGCGGACAAGTTGTCAAGAAGCGTGTTCTTATCGAGAAAAGTAAGAGCCGAAAACGTCTTATAAGTCTCGTAGTCAAACTGCTTTGTCATTTCGAGCGCTTCATTCATCTCGATTTCTATGTGCCTGCCATCTCTGAAAGCGACGACGCTTGATTTTTTGCCCTCCGCCAGAATCATCACAGCCCTGTATCCCATAAGCGTGGCTGTTACGCGGTCCCTGACAAGCGGCGAGCCGCCGCGCTGGATATGCCCCAGAATCGTTAGCCGCGTTTCTATGCCGGTCTCATTCTGTATCCTGTCAGCAACGGACTGCGCCGGTTCGGAGCCTTCCGCAACGATTACTGTGAAGTTATTACGCCCCGCCAACCTTGCGCGCCTGATGCGCTCTATCACATCGCGTTCGAAATCGTATTGAACTTCGGGTACAAGTATAATCGTCGCTCCCGTCGCTATTCCCACGCTCAAAGCAAGATGCCCTGTTTTGCGCCCCATAACTTCTACGACGGAACAACGGTCATGCGACTGCATCGTATCGTTTAGCCTGTCAACAGCATCTATCGCGGTATTACAGGCTGTGTCAAAACCAATCGTGTATGATGAGCAGCCTATATCATTGTCCATAGTGCATGGTATGCCAACCACCCTTATTCCATGCCCGGACAAATCGCGCGCTCCCCGGAACGTGCCGTCGCCGCCTATTGCGACCAGCCCTTCGATACCCATGTTCTTACAGGTATCGGCGCCGCGTTTGATACCTTCCTCTGTGGTGAACTCCTTAGACCTTGCCGTGTAAAGCATCGTTCCGCCGCGGCCGGTGATCCCCTTCACAGCCTTCTCATCGAGCGGGATAAAATCCCCCTGGATCAGCCCGGCATAACCGTGCCGTATGCCCACGCACTCGATCCCGAGGCATTGCGCCGTCCTGACCGCGCCGCGTATCGCCGCGTTCATGCCGGGCGCGTCTCCGCCTGAAGTGAGTATCCCCATCCTTTTAATAGCCGATACCGTAGTCATAAGCTCTCCTCCCCTATCTGAATACTATAAAATCCTTGTCAAAAATCTCCTGCCTTGAAAACGCTGTGAAGTCCGGCTTGATAGAGCCGCCGCAGCCGCCAAGGATGCATTTTATGTTTTCCGGATTTATCGAAGGGTTCTGCGCCGAAAACCTTCCTGACATAATAATCGGGTTTTCGCCTGTAAAAGTTACACTTTTTATATATGGAGCGACGTCCAACTCTGAAACGCCGCGCTTGGTCTTTTTAGAGACGACTATTTGCTCAGAAGAAAAACATTCTGTCAGCAGCTCCCTCGCGTCCGGCGGTCCGCCATTATCATAAGTCAAAGCGGCGCTTATTTCAAGCCAGGAGATTTCGTTGAACTTGCGTACAGGTTCGTACGCTTCTTTGATTTCAATCCCTTCAGGCAGAGCGCTATTTGTTCGTCCGGCTATATCACCGGCAGGTATCGCCTCTGCAAATCCAATGTCAACAAGTTCGCAATAGCTTCCGCAGCCTACCGGCAGCGGCAGCGCGACAGAAATATAAGGGTGAGGGTTGAAACCCTCTGAGTAATTGAGCCTGAGTCCCGCGCGGGTCAGGGCGCGCTGCATCGCGGCCATCAGGTCCAAATGCGAAATATACTTCGCCTTCCCTATCTTACTGTATCGTAATCGCAGTTTATACATATTCGCACTCCGGATGCGGGCGCAGCGAGCGGCGCCCCTACGAACTTAACACGCAGACGACCAAGGACGGTCGCCCCTACGAACTTGACATGCAGACGACCAAGGACGGTCGCCCCTACGAACTCTACATGCGGGCGCAGCGAGCGGCGCCCCTACATTTGGCATGCTCCGCATGATGAACATTGCTCCCGGCAGTCGGGCGTTTTCACGCCGGCAAGCGCCGCCGCGCGTTCGCTCAGGAGATGTTCGGCGCTCACTCCGGCGGATACGACGCTCCATGGAAGCGTTTCATCGGGGCTTCGCTCCCTTAAAGCGTAAAAGTCCGGATCCAGCCCGCATTCGTCAAAAGCGGCTTGCCACCGTTCTGCATTAAAGAACTCGCTCCAGGAGTCGAGCCTCGCCCCGTTTCGCCATGCAGCTTCAATAACGGCGCCTAAGCGCCTGTCGCCTCTGGCGAGCGCGGCTTCAACGAAACCCTGCTCCGGAGAGTGCCATTTGTATGTGATCGACTTTGAGCGCAAAGCATTCCTGAGCAGCCCGACCCGCCTGAGGTACTCCGTCTCCGTGATCTGCGGTTCCCACTGAAATGGGGTATGCGGTTTAGGTACAAAACAGGACGTGCTCAAAGTTATGCGTACTCCCCTGCTCTTATTCTTAGCATACTTCTTCCAGGAATGCAATATCGCATGGGTAATATCTGCAATCGCTGTAACGTCTTCGTCCGTTTCAGTAGGAAGACCGAGCATGAAGTACAGCTTCACCCCGTTCCAACCGCCCTCAAATGCGACTGAGCACGTCCCGAGCAGCTCTTCCTCAGTCAGATTCTTGTTTATAACGTCGCGCAGTCGCTGCGTTCCTGCTTCCGGCGCGAATGTCAGCCCGGATTTGCGCACTTTCTGCGCCCGTACCATAAGCTCCACGCTGAAGTTGTCGGCGCGCAGCGACGGAAGCGAGAGGTTGATCCGCCTCGGCTCACACCAGTCGAGCAAGCCGTCGCAGAGATCAAAAAGCTGCTCATAATCGCTGGTGCTCAGCGATAACAATGCTATCTCATCGTAACCCGAAGATTCGACCGCTGCTATCCCCTGCTCTATCAAAACTTCGTACGAGCGCGAACGGAGCGGGCGTCCGACGTGCCCCGCCTGGCAAAACCTGCACCCGCGAATACAACCCCTGAACAACTCCAGAACGACCCTGTCGTGAACCAGTTCAGTAGAGGGCACTATTGTATCGATCGGATAATATGACTTATCCAGATCGTGTACCATCCTCTTCTCCACAGGGAACGCGGCGTCTCCACAGGGCGATACTCTGTCTATCGTACCATCGTCGTTATAACTGACATCGTACAGCGAAGGAACATACACGCCCTTGATTTCCGCCGCCGCCTTCAGCAACTCCGTCTTCCCGGAAATAACCCCTCGCAAGGTCCCATTTGCAGAACCTCGCGCACCCGTCTCCGTGTTCCTAAAGACGTCTACGAGTTCGCAAATCACTTCCTCGCCTTCGCCTACCACGAACAAATCAATGAAGTCAGAAAGCGGCTCCGGGTTATAGCAGCAGCTCCCTCCGGCGATAACCAGCGGGCTGCCGTCAGGTCTGTCCGATGAGCGCAACGGGATCCCCGCCAGATCAAGCATATTCAGGACATTCGCATAAGAAAGCTCGTATCCAACCGAAAAAGCGACAACGTTAAACTCGCTTACAGGGTCGCCGCTCTCAAGAGCGCAAAGCGCCGGCCCTGACTTGCGTATTTGCTCCTCCATGTCCGCCCAAGGGGCAAAAACACGTTCACACCAAACTCCGTCGATACCGTTCAGCACGCCGTATAGTATCCGAAGCCCAAGGTTGGACATCCCTATCTCATATGTATCCGGAAAACAAAACGCTATGCGGAGGTCTACAGCGCTCTTGTCTTTTACGGTCTGATTATACTCGCCGCCGGTATATCGTGCGGGCTTCTGCACATTTTGCAGGATTCTCTCTAGCTGTTGATCCATTCTGCTCAGCTCTACATACGCAGAATCGACTCTGTTACCAGCGCCTTGAACTGCGGCGCCGACTTGTCGGCCATCTCCTGGACCTCTTCATGTGTGAGGGGCGTTTTTGATATGCCTGCCGCCAGATTAGCGATGCAGGAGATACCGCAGACTTTCATTCCCATATGATTGGCCGCAACAGCTTCGACCGCCGTACTCATTCCGACAACATCCGCGCCGAGCGCGGCGAACGCCCTGATTTCCGCCGGAGTCTCAAAGTTTGGTCCCGTCACCTGTAAGTAGACGCCTTCATGGGCTCTGATACCCATATCCTTGGCGGCAGATACGATTTTGTCTCTGATCTCTTTATTATATACTGCGCTCATATCCGGGAATCTCGTCCCGATCTCGTCGATGTTCTCTCCTATGAGCGGCGAAGGTGCGTTAAACAGGATATGATCGCTGATGACCATAAAATCTCCGGCTTCGTAGGAGCTGTTGATTCCTCCGACGGCGTTTGTAAGGAAGAGGATTTCCGCGCCCATCAGCCCCATAAGGCGGATCGGCATGACGACGTCGTTCATGCAGTATCCTTCGTAATAATGTACACGCCCCTGCATGATAACGATCGGAACGTTTTTTAAATGTCCAAAAACGAACTGCCCCTGATGCCCTTGCACAGTGCTGACAGGCAGCCCTTCGATCTCATCATACGGGATCGTCGCTTCGACGTCGATCTCCGATGCATACCCTCCCAGCCCCGAACCAAGAACAAGCGCCACTTTGGGAATCAATGCTGTCTTATCGCGTACGACCTCAAGGCAATCCGTCAGTTTTTCGAATATCGCGTTCATATTGTACCCCACTTTAAGTTATAAATTTTCCGGTTATTGGTATTTTCCTACCCTCCCGAAACCGTCAACGTTTGTTATTATACAGCAATAAAAAATTGCTTGCAATATGTACAAGCGTGAATTATAATGTAGCAACGCCGCAAAATCGTCTGTGTAACGTTTGCGGTATAATAACGGGGTGTGGCGAAGTTTGGTATCGCGCTTGGTTCGGGACCAAGAGGCCCGGGGTTCAAGTCCCCGCACTCCGACCATTAGACAGTAAGACAGGGGACGGCTCTGTGTCTTAAGACACAGAACCGCCCCCTGTCTTACCTAAAGATTTTTCTTTACCATTGGGTCTGTTTTGTGGTATTATTACATAAGTTCATGGATTTGGCAGAGGAGTTATCAACTCGAAATGTTTGGCGTTCTTTTTGTTTTCATTCTTTCGCTGTTTATCTGCTGCGCGGTCGCATATATCTTAGGCTTATTCTGGTTCAGCGATATGCGCAACCGCAGGATGCGCAGCTTTTTCCTGCTTGGAGTTCAAATAATTATCTGGACTCTGCTTAACGCGATAACGATGATAACGCAGATCGAGTATTTTCCCATTATCTATACGCTGCGTATGGTTTTGGTCTGCATAATACCATTTGGCGTTACTTGGTTTATTCTGAACTTTATCGACTCCCCGCTTGCTAAGAAAACGTGGGTGCGTAATCTGTTCATAGCGGTTCCGGCGGCCGATATCATGTTCATGGCTTCAAACCCCCTCCATTATCTCTATTTTCTCGATTACAGCTTTCCGGTACCTGCGCGCGCTCCGGTTTTTTGGGTACATATCGTAGCGGACTTCCTGCTGATCATAATAGCGTTCGTTCTCCTGATACGGTATATTATTAAATGGTCAAACACCAATCCCCTTCTGAAGCTCACAGGAATAGGGCTGCTGATCCCTTACTCGATCAACCTGTTGTACAGCTTTGGTTTGATGCCGTTCGCGCACGATATAACCCCTATCGGGTTTTTCTTCACGTTCGTCCTTTTCGTGTATGTGTCATACCGCTCGCAGCTTCTTAACTTCAAGGTCGGCTTGTTTTCCAGCACTATGGATTCGCTTGACGACCTTATCATCATCAGCGACGAGAGGAGCGTAGTCGTCGATATAAACAAACGCGCTCTTGAAATGCTCCCCGATTATCCTGTAACTGTCGGCAGAACCAGAGCCGAAGAATTGTATGTGTACCTGCAGGATATAGTCTCTGAACTGAACCCGCCTGATTTGATCGACGCGCTGATGCAAGGTCAGGACTTGAGCGGCGAATGCGTCATTACCCTGCCGGGCAGGGAAACGCGAACGTTTACGCTGCGCAGACGCACTGTGGTCGAGAACAACAAGGAAACAGGGCACATTCTGGTGTTGACCGACGTCAGCAGTTATCACGAGATGGCCCTCAAAGCCGAGCGCGCAAGCATGGCAAAAAGCGACTTCCTTTCAAACATGAGCCATGAGATCAGAACGCCGATGAACGCTATTATCGGAATGACCACTATCGCGGAGTCTACAAATGATCCGGGCAGAAAAGACTACGCAATAGAAAAAATCAAAGACGCTTCAAAGCATCTGCTCGGCGTCATCAACGACATTCTCGATATCTCAAAAATCGAAGCCAGCAAGTTTGAGTTGTCGCCCGTCGGTTTTGAGTTCGAAAAAATGCTGCAAAAGGTCGTGGACGTCATCATGTTCCGCGTAGACGAACGAAAGCAGCATTTGAGCATCAACGTCGATATCAACATTCCGCGCGCGTTTATCGGCGACGACCAGCGGCTTGCGCAGGTAATCACAAACCTGCTGTCAAACGCTGTCAAGTTCACACCGGAAGAGGGCACGATCTGTCTTGACGCGAACCTCATATCCGAGCAGGGTGAAGCGTACCTCTTGCAAATCAGCGTTTCCGACACCGGCATCGGCATCACGGACGAGCAAATGGAGAGGCTTTTCGACTCCTTTGAGCAAGCCGAAGCAGGCACTTCGCGCAAGTACGGCGGCACCGGTTTAGGGTTGGCGATATCAAAGCGTATCGTTGAACTGATGGGCGGAGAGATTTGGGCGGTTTCAAATCCGGGCTGCGGTTCAACATTCGCTTTCACCGCCCAATTAAAGCAAGATACGGCCGAGAACCCCGGTTCGCCGGTAGGCGGCGTGACCGAGGAAGTTGAGCAAGAAGGAAAATACTATGACTTCTCTGCATACACGGTATTGCTTGCGGAAGATGTTGAAATCAACCGTGAAATAGTACTCTCGCTTATAGAACCGACTCGCCTGAAAGTCGAGTGTGCGGAAAACGGGATACAAGCGCTGAGGATGTATGAAGCCGCGCCGGACAGATATGATATGATTTTCATGGACGTTCAAATGCCGGAGCTGGACGGTTACGGAGCCACGCGCGCCATTCGCGCCCTTGAAGTCCCCGCGGCGAAGACCGTTCCGATCATCGCGATGACCGCAAATGTCTTTCGTGAGGATATAGAAACCTGTTTCGCCGCCGGCATGAACGGTCACATCGGCAAGCCTCTGGATTTCAGCGATTTGCTCAAAGAATTGAGAGAATACCTGACGTAATTTGAACATAATAAACGGCATTGTTGACACAACCACCGAAGGGCATTATACTGTAGTATATACAGCCAGTTTAACTTGCTGTACTTACCAGGATAATGATTGACGGACCGTTTATGGAGGAATGTGCCGCAATGGGGGAATACGCCAAGGGTAAACATCAGCGGGTAAACAAAATAGCTACCCGTGTGCGAAGCATTAATATGATCCTGATAATTCTGATCCTTATCCTAATCTTTTTTACCGCCCTGGTAATGGTAACTGACATCACGGACAGGGCGTCGGAAAATCTTGCATTTTTCTATTCGCTCGAGGCAGTAGATAAGTTTAACCTGTACCTGAGCCGCGATCTTGCACTGGTGCAGAAAGTCGCGCGTTCAAAGGCTGTTACCGATTGGTTTGCGGCAGAGAGCGACCTGTCAAAAAAAACTGCTGCATATAACGAAATGATGGACTATATGGGCTTGCTGAAAAGCGGCGAGCTTTACTTTGCTATCCATGAGTCTTTGAACGAGTTTTCCATCACAGGAGGGACAATAGACGAGTTCACGCCCTTTGACGTGCTGGACCCGGACGACCCCTATAACTCATGGTACTTCGGTCTGATCGCTTCAGATAACGAGTTTGCTTTTAACATAGATATTGATAAAGTGACCGATGAGTGGCGCATTTGGATCAACCACAAAGTCATATCCGACGGAGACGTAGTGGGCGTGTTCTGTTCCGGACTTCAGGTCAATAACATGCTTCACTCTATGTTTGCCCGTTATGATGGTAGTAACGTAAGAGGTTTTGTGATCAATAATAACGGGATCATACAATTAAGCAGCGACCTTAATGACAGCAACGCCGATATGATAGACATGCATATTCTCGAGGAGAGCGCCGATCCTGAGTTCATCGCCTTCATTAACGCTTACTTAAGCGGCATTGACGGTTATTTTACTCAGGAAGCCCAACCGGAGGTCCTGAAGATCTCCAGCGGGTCGTATGGTTATGCCTCGGTCGCGCCGATAGTAAACTCCGACTGGCTGGTAGTTACTTTCTACAACAGCGAATCTTTGTTCAGCATTATGACGCTGCTTCCGCTTGTACTGGCGCTTGTATCGGTGCTTCTGATTTACACGATCACCAGCAGCGTGATTACACGCAGATTTGTACTGCGCCCTCTCCACAATCTGACGGTAAGCGTTTCAGTGGCGAGCAAGTTGGAGACCGAAATCTATGGCAGCAGCCGCGACGATGAGATCGGAGAGTTAGCGCGCACCATACAGGAAGCGCGCGACAGGGCAAATCAACGGGACGTTTTGTTAAGCACGGTCAACAGTGCGATTTCGCTTCTCCTCCAGGCGGAGGTCGAAGAGTTCGAGAAAACACTGTGGACCAGCATGGGCATGATGGCGAGCGCTGTTGACGTCGATCGCGTATATATCTGGAAAAACCACACGGTCGACGGAAAACTGTATTGCACTCAACTGTACGAGTGGTCCGAAGGCGCCGACCCGCAGCAAGGCAATGAGTATACAGTCGACCTGCCTTATGACGAGAGCATTCCCAAGTGGGAAGAGAGGCTTTCCAGGGGACAGTGCATCAACGGGCTTGTGCGTGATATGTCTCCGGAAGAACAGGCTCAGCTTACCCCTCAGGGAATCGTATCCATATTGATTGTCCCGGTATATCTCAGGAATGTGTTCTGGGGATTTGTGGGTTTTGACGATTGTCATATGGAAAGGGTATTTACGGACAGCGAGGAGTCCATTCTGCGCTCGGGCAGCCTGCTTATAGCCAACGCTTTGCTGCGAAACGAGATGACGCAGGAGCTCGCAGCCGCTCTTGAGAAATCACAAGCTGCGAGCAAGGCAAAAACCAACTTCCTCTCGAACATGAGCCACGAAATAAGGACCCCGATCAACGCGATCGTAGGTATGACGACAATTGGAAAATCCGCGTCGGAAAGCGAACGAAAGGATTACGCTTTTACTAAAATCGAAGGAGCCTCCTCTCACCTGCTCGGCGTTATAAACGACGTCCTGGATATGTCAAAAATCGAAGCCAACAAATTTGAGCTGTCTCTGGTAGAGTTCGACTTTGAAATGATGCTGCAAAAAGTCATTAATGTCATCAGCTTCAGGGTACAGGAGAAAAACCAGGATCTGACGGTGGATATCGACCCGTCGATTCCGGGAAATCTCATAGGCGACGATCAGCGTCTGGCGCAGGTGATCACGAACCTCCTATCGAACGCAAGCAAGTTCACGCCCGATAAAGGCTCCATTTCGCTGCGCCTGTCGCTTTTGCACGAAAAAGACAGCCTCTGCACGATTCAGGTCAAGGTCAGGGATACCGGGATAGGGATAAGCCCTGAGCAGCAGGAAAAGCTGTTTAACTCCTTTGAGCAGGCGGAGAGCAGCACCTCGCGGAAGTACGGGGGGACGGGCCTTGGGCTTGCAATTTCAAAGAGTATCATCGAGCTCATGGGAGGCAGCATTGAGATCGAATCCGAACTGGGAGAAGGCGCGGAGTTCACCTTCGCGGTCATGCTGGAGCGCGTAATGAGCCTGGAAATCGCAACGGATGCGGACGTCCGAACACAGAAACAGATGCG